>ERZ651776.5880-NODE-5880-length-10371-cov-5.094327_pt1 | contig 10371 bp, 8 predicted proteins | sample MGYA00514761_ERZ651776 | MGnify/ENA metagenome assembly ERZ651776 | reverse complement strand
ATTTATTTTTTTTTAATTTCTGTTTTAATTATGATGTCTGTTCTTGGTTATGGGTATCTTTTTATTAAAATAGCTAACTTCAAAATTCAAAAATTTAACTTAGGATTAGTAGGTTTTTTAGGTTTATTTTTTCTATCAATAATAGCAAGTTATTCACATATTTTGATGCCCCATGGTTATATGCATAATATTATAATTATAATCACTGGAGTACTTTCTTTATATTTTTTTTCAAAAAAAATCGATTCAAATATTACTTCAAATTTAAAATACCTAATTTTAATTTTTTCATTGTTGTTTATATCTTTGTTAATTTCAAAAACTAATGAAGATTTTCCTTATTATCATTTACCAAACTCTCTTCAATTTGTTGAGCAAAAGCTTCAATTTGGATTAGGTAATCTAAATCATGGGTTTAAACATATAAGCTCAATCTTCATGTTAATGTCGATAAATTACTTACCATATTTTGAGTATTATTTGTTCAATTTAACCAATTTCATTTTCTTTGTTTTTTTAATTTATTTTATAATTTATGAAATTTATATAAATAAGAAGGTAAATCACAATATTTCAAGAATTTTTATAAGCTTAATTCTAATTTTATTTTTAACAAAGTTTTCAAGACTAGCTGAATATGGCTCTGATATTTCAGCACAAATTATCATTGCAATTTATTTATACTTTATTTTAGAAATTTTATTTAATAACAGTCTAAATAGTAAAGAATCTGGACAATATCTCAAACTATCAATTATTTTTATAATATTTGCTAGTACACTTAAATTTATTCTAGTTATTTATTCAATTTTTTTAATTATGATTTTATTTCAAATTAAAAAAGAGTTTTTTAGACAAATAATAAAATTTAATTATTTGGTATTAACTATTCCCGCAATTATATTTTATATTTTTTTTAATTTTGCATCTACAGGATGTTTATTATACCCGGTTGAGAAAACGTGTTTGAACGATCATTTTAAATGGGCATTGTCTAATGAAATAGTTGAATATATGAATCTTCATTATGAAACATGGGCCAAAGGTGGAAAGGGACCAAATTTCAACGTAAGTGAGCCAGCTAAATATATAGAGTCATTAAATTGGGTAGGCAATTGGATTAATGTCTATTTTAAAAACAAAGTATCAGATTTTATTTTAGTAACTTTTGTAATCATTTTAATTTTTAGTTTATTTTTTTATAAAGAAATTTTTTCTAATATAAAAAATATATGTAATTTAAAAAATAAATTTATATATTTTTATTTAATAACAATAATTACTTTCCTTTTATGGTTTTTAAATTTTCCTACTTTAAGATATGCTGGATATATAATTGTTTATTTGTTATTAATTTTTCCTTTTGTGGTTATTTATGATAAATATATAGATACAAAAACTGTTTCTTTTTTACAAAAAGTATCTGTTATTTTTTTAATTTGTTATTCAGTTTTTTTATATAAGAATTTTATAAGACTAAATTATGAGCTAAGTATACCCGGAGATCAAAATCATAATTTTACAAATTTCCCTTATTATTGGATTGATAATGTAAAATTTGAAGAAAAATTCATCAATAATATAAAAGTGTACTCTACAGACGGCATGTGTTGGAATATACCATCAACTTGTATAAGAGGAATTCAATATATTAATTTAGAAAAAAAAAATAATTATATTTTTTATTATAGAAAATGAAATCCTCAAAACCAAAAGTTTCAGTTATAATAACTTATTATAAAAAAAAAACTTATATTCTAAAAACTATTAATTCAATTTTAAATCAAACTTACCAAAATATCGAAGTTATATTTGTTTATGATGATAGTAACCAAGAAGACTTAAAATATATTAAAAAAATACTAAATAAATTTAAAAAAAAAAAACTTATAATTAATAAAAAAAATTTAGGTGTTGCAAAATCAAGAAATAAAGCACTAAAATATTGTAAAGGATCTTTTATTGCTTTTATAGATGCAGATGATCTATGGAAAAAAATAAAATTAGAATTTCAAATTAACTACATGTTAAAAAATAATGTTAATTTCTCTTGCACCTCATTTGATGTTATTGATGAAAAAGATAAGATCATAAGATCTAGAAAAGTACCAAAAAATGCAAGTTATAAAATTTTGATTAAATCTAATTTTATTGGTCTGAGTACTGTTATTTGTAAAAATGATATTTATTCTAAATTGAAATTTCCCAATCTAAACACACAAGAAGATTTCGCATTATGGCTTAGCATATTAAGAAGCGGGGTAAAACTAAATACAATTAGAAAAAATTTATCATCATGGAGAAAAACACAAAACTCATTATCTTCTAATACATTGCAAAAGTTAAAAGATGCTTTTAAATTATTTTATTGTTATGAAAAAAAAAATTTTATCTCATCAATTTTTAGTGTAATAGTAATTTCGTACAATAAAATTTTAAAAAATATTTAAATTGAAAAAAAAAGCTTTAATAACAGGTATTACTGGTCAAGATGGATCTTACCTGGCAGAATTCTTATTAAAAAAAGGATATATTGTTCATGGTATAAAAAGAAAATCTTCCACTTTTAATACAACTAGAATAGATCATATTTATAAAGACTTTCATGAAGCAAAAAATTTTTTTCTTCATTATGGTGATTTATCAGACTCAAATAGTTTGTTTAATGCCATTAACAAAATAAAACCAGATGAAATATATAATTTAGGTGCACAAAGTCACGTAGGACATTCATTTGAAATACCAGAGTACACTTCGGAAGTTACTGGAATTGGAACATTAAGAGTTCTTGAAGCAATGCGTTTTCTAAATTTAAAAAAAACAAAATTTTATCAAGCTAGCACCTCAGAATTATTTGGTGAAAAACCAGATAAAGTTAATTCATTTAATGAAAAATCACTGATGGTACCAAAATCACCCTATGGAGTTTCAAAACTTTATTCTTATTGGATGACAAAAGTATATCGACAAGCTTATGGTTTTTTTGCATCAAATGGAATTTTATTTAATCATGAAAGTCCAAGAAGAGGAGAAACATTTGTAACGAGAAAAATTACAATGTTCTTTGCAAAAAAAATTTTAGGTTCTAAAGATATTTTGTATCTTGGAAATTTAAATGCTAAAAGAGATTGGGGTCATGCAAAAGATTATACAGAAATGCAGTGGAAAATTTTACAACACCATAAACCTGATGATTTTGTTATTGCTACAGGTAAAACAACTAGTGTTAGAGAATTTGTAAACGAATGTTGTAAATATCTGAATTTAAAAATTATATGGATTGGCAAAGGTATAGATGAAAAAGGATATTTGATTAAAAATAAAAAAAAAGAACTTGTGGTTAAAGTTGACAGAAAATATTACCGGCCATTAGAAATTGAGTATTTAAAAGGTGATCCAAGAAAGTCTTTTAAAATTTTAAAATATAAAATTAAATATGACTTGAAAGATCTTGTCAAAGACATGATGGACTCTGATATTGAGCAAGCTAAGAAAAATATTTAATGAAAAAAAATGATGCTATTTTCATAGCAGGTCACAATGGTTTAGTAGGTAGTGCTGTTTTAAAAAAATTAAAGAAAGATGGTTTCAAAAACATAATTATTGAAAATAAAAAAAAATTAGATTTAAGAAATTTTGAAAAAGTTAATCGTTATTTTAAAAATAAAAAAATAGACTACATGATTATGGCTGCAGCAAGAGCGGGGGGCATTATAGCCAATAACACTAATCAAAAAGATTTCTTTCTAGAAAATATAGAAATTCAAAATACTTTATTAAAATTAGCTTTAATAAAAAAAATAAAAAGAACAATTTATTTAGGTACATCATGCATTTATCCAAAATTTTCTAAAGTACCAATAAAAGAAAACAGTTTGTTAACTGGAATATTAGAAAAAACTAACCAATGTTATGCTATAGCTAAAATTGCAGGAATTAAACTTTGTGAAGCTTTATTTGAAGATCATAAATTAGATATCGTGTGTCTTATGCCTACTAATGTGTATGGAGATAATGATAATTTTAATAAGGTTAATGGACATGTAATTCCAGCTGTAATCTCAAAAATAGAAGAAGCAAAAAAATCAAATAAAAAAAAAGTTCAATTATTGGGCACGGGTAAGCCTCTAAGAGAATTTATACATGTTGAAGATCTAGCAGATTCAATTATTAAATGTTTAAAATTAAAACCAAGTATTTTGAAAAAAATATTTAAATTACAATTACCTATTATTAATGTTGGAACAAATGAAGAAATCTCTATTAAAGGTTTATCACAATTAATAGCTAAGTTTATAAAGTTTAAAGGCAAGATTGTTTTTGATAAAAAATCTCCTGATGGAACTTATCGAAAAGGTTTAAATTTGAGCATAATAAGAAAACTTGGATGGTATCCAAAAATTAAGCTCAAAGAAGGTCTAAAAAAAGTTATTGAAAACAGAGCATAGAATTAAGAATGAACATTTTAAGTTTATTTTTATTATTAACAACTTTTTTATTAATATATTTTTTTTTTAAAAAAACTAATTTATTAAATGAGAATATTAAATATTCAATTCACAAAAATTTTGGTGAAACAAATAAATCACCAATTATTATTGGTGGTACGTTTCTTATAATTATAGTTTTATTTTTTTTTGATAATTCTCACTTTATTCTAAAAATATCATTATTAACAATATTTGTTCTTGGATTATTATCTGATAAAAATATTTTACCAAGTCCTAAAATAAGAATTATTATTCAAATTATAATACTATTTTTCCTTGTTTTTTTTTCAGAATTAAAAATAAATGATTTAGAGAATATATTTTTAAATAATATTTTAAAAAATAATTTTATAAACTTAACTTTTACAATATTTTGTTTTGCCATATTATTAAATGGTAGCAATTTTTTAGACGGCTTGAACGGACTGTTATCTGGTTATTATTTAATGATAATTGCTTCAATATTTTATATTTGCTTTTATAATAATGAAATTATTTTTATTAATGAAAATGAATTAAAAATATTTTTTATATCGTTGCTAATATTTTTTATATTTAACATATTTGGTAAGGTATATTTGGGGGATGGAGGAAGTTATCTTATTCCAACATTTGTAGGTTTTTATCTTATTGAGTTTTTTTCGAGTAACACACATATCCATATTTCTCCTTATTATATTGCTTCGATGTTATGGTATCCAGCATTTGAAAATTTATTTTCAATATCTAGAAGATTATCAAAAAAAAATAATATATCTTCAGCTGATAACAGACATTTACATCAACTAATTTTTTTATTTGTAAAATCAAAAAATTTAGTTAATGAGAAAAATCTTAATACAGTCTCTTCAATTATAATTTTAGTTTATAGTTTACCAACATTTATTTTTTCAAGCTTATTATTTACACATTCAAAATTATTGGTATTTATAATTTTAATTAATATTATTTTGTATTTACTAATTTATAACTTTATTTCGAAAAACCTTAAATTTAAAAAATAATTTTAACATTTCAATCAAAATTAAAAATCCATCCTTAAAAGCATTTACCTTTTTTTTACCAGCAATTCTTTTTTTTTCATAAGAAGGAAAATATTGATACCTCATATTGGCTAATTGCATTTTGATTGGAAGTTCAACACAGTATCTAAAATCATTAGATTGAATATTTAATGATTTGTGTGAAGAGGTTTTACCCATCAGATATGTGTATAAAATATCAGTTATTTTTAGAGAAAATAATATGTTACCAAGTTTAGAAAAAAATTTATTTCCAATAAATGTTATTATTGTATCATCTTCACTTCCACCAGGCTGTTCGTACCTAGTTGTATAAATAAAATCATTCTCTTTAATATACTGATACATTTTGAATAAATCATTATGCTCAAAGGAGCCGTCTGCATTAAAAATACAAAAATATTTTGTTTTACAGTCATTTATAGCTTCTTTAAGTGAGTTACCATAACCATTTCCTGATTGATAAAATATTTCGATATTTTTATCTTTAATGGAATCAATTGTCACTTTATCGTCAATTTTTAGCGAAACTTTAATTTTGCAGTCTAGATTTTTTAAGCTATCAATTACTTGGGGCAAGGACTCACTTTCATTTTTAGCAGGAATTATTAAAGTAAGATCATTCATTATTTAAAATTTTAAATTCTTTATGCATATTTTTTTCATAAAGCCTATAACTAGTTTTGCTATTGAAGTTTTTAAATGCAAAAATAGTTGAATGTGAGCTTTTTTTATCATTAACAATTCTAGATCCATGATCAGACATTATAAAAATTTTGTGATTTTCGATATTTTCTATTTTGTCTAAAAATTTATCAAGAATATTTATTACACAATTTCTCTCAATATTGTGTTGTTTTATTTTATCCTTAAAAGATAAATATATATTAAGATTGCTAATTTTAGTTTTATACTCACACTCTTTATTAAAACCATAAGGTATGTGTGGAACGAGAACATGAGAAAAAATTAAGTCATATTTTTTAGAATTTATTTTTTTAAGATTGTAATCCATTATTTCATTTATAAATTTTTTTTCTCCTTCTGGTTCTAAGGTGGATTCTATTAATTCTACCTGTTTTAAAAATCTCCATATAAATTTTGCAAAAATTGACCCACTCAAGTTCCAATTAGAGATAATTTTAGAAAAAATATCAGTTTTTGCATTTATTATATCTAAATTATACGGATTATATTGATAACAACTTTTTACATTTGGATTGCTACAAAAATTTATATGCATATTTTGTATAACAGAGATCGATTTATATTTGTCAAACAATTTACTCTGTTTAATTTCATATTCACTAAAATAGTTATCTGATGTTGATACAATTTTATCAAAATTATCATCGTCATTTAATATAAATTTAAAATTTACCAAAGAAGATAAGGAGGTGACAGTATTGTTTGATATTGAAGATATATTTGGATAATAATCAAAATTATATTTACCAAACAATTTTGTAAAGTTTTTGTTTACTTCATTGCCTTCAAAACTTTCACTCGATAATGAGTTCATTCCAGACATTTCATCAAAAATTAATATGACAGTTGAATTTTCAAATTTTGTTGAAATATCTTTTTCAAAATAATGTATTTGTTCATGATGTTTGGTATTATCAAACAAATTAAAAATCATTAGAGTAAGAGTTGTTGCTAGCAATATTTTAATTGAATTTTCATTGTTTAATTTATTAATTGTTAAGAAGATAACCAAAACTAACACAATGAATATTATTAAGGCTGGAATATAAACTACTGAAAAAAATTGAAAAATATAATTTATATTTGGTTGTATTAGGCCATTAAATAAGCCTAAATGGTTATCCAGGCCATATGCCATAATTAAACTTAAATATATTTTAAATATAAAATTAGATTTATTTTTTAAATATTTTAAAAAAACAAAATTTAAAAATAATAAAATAAAATAAAATAATAGAATAATAAATATTTCAAATATTTTAAAATTTGATCTAGTTATAAAAACTGGAAAAGTGGATACAAAAAATAATAAGTTATCTTTTATATTCATATATTGTTCTTCCAGAACTACTAACTTTACTTTTTGAAATAATTTTACTATTTCTTAAAAGATATTTTTCAAAATTTTCCTCAGTATATTCAGGAAATATATCACCCTTAAATTCTAACATTTTTTTTATTGTTTCATCTTCTTTTGGAACAAATTCAATTAACCCAGTTGGTGCAAGTGATACCAACCAACTAACAACATCATTTAAAGGGATATTTTTTGCAATTGCTAGATGATGTTCAAATGCAAGAGCTATTATTGCATTAAAATTTGCTCTTTCTAAGAATCCTTTTCTTTCTTTTTGATACCATCCAATGTTTGCACTAGGATTTGTTGCATCAAGATATAATGGTAGGAAATGTAAATTTCCAATATTAGAGTTTTTATATGCTTTATTTATCGCATTAATATCAAAATCAAATCCAATGACTTTTTTACAACCATTTTCAAGAGATAGAATTGAATACTCGCCATCATTACATCCTAAATCAGCAATTAATTCAAAATTATTTTTTTTACAGAATTGAGTCACACAATCTTTTTTATTATTTTTATCTTCGCTAGAATAAGAATTATTCGTAGAGTAATCATCCCAAGTTGAGATACTTTTGTAATCATGAAGTCCTATTATAAATTTTCTTAATTGAGATAGTATTGCCATTAAACTTTTTTTTGAAATTTTTTTGTTATTTTTAGCAATTGGTTTTAAAGATTTTCTAGATCTATATTTTTCTTCTAATTTATTAAGAAGATAAACATGAACAAAAATATTATAGGAAAGTTTATCAAATATATTTAATAAATTATTTAGCTCATTTGTTTCTATACCTTCAAGATTACCTTTGAACCAATTATTAAATTTTACACCTTTTTTTGATTTTAAGATTAATGGATTTAAAAAATTTTCACAAAATTGTTTATGTCCAGCCCAAAGTTCTCCTTCAGTATATTTTTGAATAGACAACACATCTATGAATTTTAATTTTGAGCCTATAAATTGAATATTGTAAGCACTAGCATCAATTAAAGTAGCATCATTTTCTAATAAAAATAAATGAAAATCTAAATGAAAAATTGCAGCATCTTTCAATTGAGAAAAAGACCACTCATAAGGATAAGAAATGTAAGGAATTTTTTCGTGTTCTAAAATTAAATCTTTATTATTTTTTTCATTATCTTCAATCTCTTTAGTTTCTATCAAAAAACCTTTTTGAATAGATTTGGAAATAATATTACTTTCTTTTAATTTTGAAAATCTTTCCACTCCTAATGTGGTTAATTTTCTAAATATTCTATTATTTTCATAATAGATTTTCCCAGCAGGATCTCTAAATGATCCTTTTTCATCAATCATTTAATCTTTTGTAATATCTTTATTATCTTTTGTATCTCTTTTAAGAACTTTATTTATAATAGATTTAAATTTTTCCCAGTATATAGAAACAGTTGCAGCTGCTGCTGCTATAAACCCCAAAATTGCTTGAAGGATAATACTTCCAGTCCCTGGATCTAGGTAAGCATGAGCTTTAGATATACTGCATAACAAGTATATAAAAATTATAGTTAAAAACTTATTATTTATCATATATGGAATTAATATACTTTATTATTATCAGATCAATACATTTCTAATCACGATATTAAATACTAGATATAAAAAAAAATATGAATAGCTAATAATTAAAGTTTTTAAATTTAAATACTTTTCGTCAATAACACCCTTAAATAATAATAATATTAAAAAGAAAATTGTTGGACTAAAGTTAGCTTGCCATAAAGTAACTTGTGGGTTTGAAAGTATCAAGCATAAAAAAAGTATAAAATTTGATTTATCAAATTTGAAAATCTTTAACAAATATAGGTAGGCAAAAAAACTTAAAAAAAACAAAAGAAAATTATTCTGGAACAAAAAATATGAAAAATTATAAAAAAATCCACCCCCAGAATTTGTTAACTTATAAGATTCCTCAAAGTTAAAAAAAAAGATAATAAAAATATAAACCATCGCACTAAAATAAAAATTTATTGATAATTTTTTTAATTTGAACTTGAATTTTCTAAATTTTGCTAAAATTAAAGGAAATAAGTAAAATAAAAATAATGAAAGAATAATTATAATTTTATTAGATATATTATTCAAAGAATAAATATTTTTACCTATATCCCAACCATTATTGTTAAAAATAAAGTTTATATTAAGATAAAAAACATAAAAGAAAAAAGGTAAAGCTAGAATTATATTAAGCAAAGAAATAAAAAAAATTTTTTTAATAAAAAAAAATTTTTTTAAAAATTCTAAAAAAAAGAAAATTACAAAAATACCAAAGTTTGGACTTGCGTATGCTGCAACAGATAAAAAAAAGGTATTAAGAAGCGCACTTTGGAAAGGTTTCGTATTAGCTTTTACCTTTAGGTAATAAAATATTGAAATTGTAAAAAATAAAACTCCAAGTAGATGTGGATCAGGCCAAATTGCATATGACCTAAATGTTGGAAAAAGTAATATAATGGAGGAAAATAACTTAAGATAGTCTTTTGAAACATTTTTAAATTTTATTTTGAGACATTTGTAAAAATAAATAGGGATTAGTAAGTAAATGTGCAAAAAAAATATTCGTCGTCCAATTTCACCAAAATTAAATATAATTGAATTGAGTATATAAAAAAATGGTGATTGTCTGTGTCCTAAATCATTATAATTTAAAAAATGAAATAAAAAATTATTTTTAAATTTTTCGGTAATATGTAACAGTCCCATATAATCACTAAATGATGCCCCTAAGGAATCTTCACCATAATAGAATCCAACTATTAATGAAAA
>ERZ651776.5878-NODE-5878-length-10373-cov-5.076632_pt1 | contig 10373 bp, 10 predicted proteins | sample MGYA00514761_ERZ651776 | MGnify/ENA metagenome assembly ERZ651776 | reverse complement strand
GAAAAAAAAGGTAAATTAATTGTTGATCCTGACTCAAAACTTGAGGAGGAGTTGATTGTAAGACCAACAAGTGAAGCAATAATATGGAGTACTTATAAGAATTGGATTCAATCTTACAGAGATCTACCAATTCTTATTAATCAATGGGCTAATGTTGTTAGATGGGAAATGAGAACAAGACTATTTTTAAGGACTGCTGAATTTCTTTGGCAAGAAGGTCATACAGCTCATGCTACTAAAGAAGAAGCTGTTAAAGAGACTAAGCTAATTAATGATATATATTCTGACTTTGCTGAAAAATTTATGGCAATGCCAGTTGTTAAAGGATATAAATCAGAATCTGAAAGGTTTGCAGGTGCAGAAGAAACTTTATGTATTGAAGCATTAATGCAAGATGGAAAGGCTCTTCAAGCAGGTACATCACACTTTCTGGGTCAAAACTTTGCTAAAGCATTCGATGTTAAGTATGCAGATAAATCAGGAAAATTAGAATATGTATGGGCAACTTCATGGGGAGTCTCAACTAGACTTATGGGAGCCCTAATTATGTCACATAGTGATGATGTTGGATTAGTTCTTCCTCCCTTATTAGCTCCTATTCAGATTATTATTATCCCTTTGATAAAGTCTAAAGATGATCCTAAAAAAATAATAGATAAAACAGATGAATTATTCAATTCATTGAAAAGCAATGGAATTAGAGTTAAAATAGACAATAGAGAAAACATGAGCCTCGGTTTTAAGCTCAATGATTCTGAAGTTAAAGGAATTCCTATGAGAGTAGTTATAGGAGAGAAAGAAATTGAGAATAATCAATTTGAGGTATTTTATAGACATAATTTTAAAAAAGTATCTGCAGAATATGAAAATCTTTTAGAGCTTTTAAGTTCTTCAATAAGTTCAGTTCAATCAGAAATGACCTCAGAATCAAAAAAGAGATTAAAGAAAAACACTCATGAAGTAAATTCTTATGATGAGTTCAAAGATTTGATATCAAATCAAAGAGGTTTTGTAATAGCAGGCTGGGATGGTACAAAAGAGACTGAGGAAGCTATTAAAATTGAAACAAAAGCTACAATTAGATGTATCCCTGAAGGTGTTGATCCTGAGGGTGTTAAATGTGTTTATTCTGGTAAACCTGCACGTTATAAAGTAATATTTTCAAAATCTTATTGAAATATTAAAATTTAAATTAAATTTGCACCCTGATGGCCCGTTCGTCTATCGGTTAGGACCTCAGGTTTTCATCCTGGAAAGAGGGGTTCGATTCCCCTACGGGCTACTAAATAAAAAATTATGGCAAATCATAAATCTGCTTTAAAAAGAATTCGTTCTAATGAAACTAAAAGGTCGTTGAATAAACTTCAACACAAGACAACTAGAAATGCTATCAAGAAATTAAAAGAAGCTAAAACCAAGAAAGAAGCTACTAAGCTATTTCCTGGTGTTGTTTCATTGATTGATAAGTTGGCTAAGAAAAACGTTATTCATAAAAATAAAGCATCAAATCTAAAGTCAAAACTTAGTAAATTAAAATAATTAAGAGTTCATCGATATTAGGAACTCTTCATTACTTTTTGTTTTTCTAAATCTGTCGTTGATAAACTCCATTGCTTCTACTGGATTCATATCTGCTAAATACTTTCTCATTATCCACATTCTCTGAATTGTGTTTTCATCTAAAAGTAAGTCATCTCTTCTTGTACTTGAAGAAACAAGATCAATTGCTGGGAAAATTCTTCTATTTGATATTCTTCTATCTAATTGAAGTTCCATATTACCAGTACCTTTAAATTCTTCAAAAATAACTTCATCCATTTTTGATCCAGTATCAGTAAGAGCAGTTGAAATAATTGACAGTGAACCACCATTTTCAATATTCCTTGCAGCTCCAAAGAATCGTTTAGGTTTGTGAAGAGCATTAGCATCCACACCACCACTTAATATTTTTCCAGAAGCAGGTTGAACTGTATTATATGCTCTAGCTAATCTTGTAATTGAATCAAGAAGAATAACTACATCGTGACCACATTCTACTAATCTTTTAGCTTTTTCTAAAACAATATTTGCAACTTTTACATGTCTATCAGCTGGTTCATCAAATGTAGATGCAACAACTTCTCCTTTGACATTTCTTTGCATATCAGTAACCTCTTCAGGTCTTTCATCAATTAATAAAATTATTTGAAAAACTTCAGGATGATTAGCTGCAATTGCATTTGCAACATCTTTAAGAAGCATGGTTTTTCCAGTTTTGGGTTGAGAAACAATCATACCTCTTTGACCTTTACCTATTGGAGAAAAAAGATCGATTATTCTAGTTGAAATAGTACTTTCTTTTAATGCTAAATTAAATTTTTCTTCAGGAAACAGTGGGGTTAAGTGTTCAAAAGACACTCTATCTCTCACAACTTCAGGATCTAATCCGTTTATCTTATTTACTTTGATTAATGGGAAATATTTTTCACCATCCTTTGGAGGTCTAACTGTTCCGTGAACTGTATCACCTGTTTTTAATCCAAAAAGTTTAATTTGAGATAAAGAAACATATACATCATCAGGGGATGACAGATAATGATAGTCTGAGGATCTAAGAAATCCATAACCATCTTGCATTATTTCAAGAACACCTTCAGATTCAATGATTCCATCAAATTCAAAGTCAGGTTCTTTGTATTTCCTTCTATTGTCTTTATTATAATTATCATCTTTTCTATTAGAGAAATTTTTATTGTGATGATTTTTATTTCCACTATTCCTTAGATTTCTGTCGTTTCTATTAGGTTTATTGGATTTGTCTAGTTCTGATTTAGCATGAATTGGTTTATTGTCTGGTTCTGATTTAGCATGAATTGGTTTTTTATCAGATTCCGATTTGACTTCTGTTGATTTTTTATCAGATTCTGATTTGACTTCTGTTGGTTTTTTTGATACTGACTTTCCAACTATAGTGTCAATTATCTCTTGTTTTCTCTGACCTTTTAGATTTTTAATTCCAATTTGTTCTGCAATTTCAATAAGCTCAGCTATTTTTTTAGCCTTAAGCATTTTAATATCGTACATGTGTTTAGAAAGTTTTGATTTGAAATGTTAATAGAAAAGTACTTCTTGGAAGAAATATTAACTCAAATTTACGAATTTATTTTTAATTTCAGCAAATATCTAATTTAACTCATTATGCCAAGGTATTTCGTTGAATTTTCTTATGATGGATCAAATTATCATGGATTACAGAAACAGCCTAATTTATTGACTGTCCAGGAAACTATTGAAACGAATATGAATAAGTACCTACGTGTAATTTGTAGTTTAACTTTAGCTGGAAGAACAGATACTGGTGTTCATGCAAGACAAATGTTTGCACATTTTGATATTGATATAGATTTTGAACAAGGTCAGTTTTGTAAATCAATGAACAAGATGCTCCCTAAGGATATAGCTATTGAATCCATATCTTTAGTCACTGATGATTCTCATGCTAGATTTGACGCTTCATCAAGAACTTATGAATATTTTATTAATTTAAAAAAAAATCCATTTAATTATAGGTTTTCATATTATCTTAAACATGATTTAGATATCAAAAAAATGAATAAAAGTTGCATCAGACTTATAAATCATCTTGATTTTAAATGCTTTTCTAAATCTAATACAGATGTAAAGACTTATAATTGTGATATCTCCTATGCAAAATGGGATTTTTTAGATGACGGTATTAAATTTAAAATCACAGCAAATAGATTTCTAAGAAACATGGTTAGATCTATAGTGGGAACTATGATTGAGATAGGAAGTTTAAAAATTTCTGATACTGATTTTCAAAAAATATTAGATTCTAGAGATAGAAGTGAAGCAGGTTTATCTGTACCTTCATCCGGATTGTTCTTAACTAATGTAACTTACCCTCAAAAATTTATAAAGACTTGGAAAAAATAAAAGGTAAAATCTTTGATGTAAAACTATTTACAAAACTTTTAGTATTTGTAAAGCCATATAACATTACTTTTTATGGAGTTTTAACTTCTGCTATTTTAATTTCTCTTCTTTCTACCCTAACACCTTACTTATTGAAAGTAGTTGTTGACGATTACTTACTTCTAAAAAACTATGATGGGATGCAATCAATAATTTTAATAATGATTGCAGTGCTTTTTCTTGAAGTTTTATTCATGTTTTTATTTACATATTATGCTAACTGGCTTGGTCAGAAGGTGATTAAAAATTTAAGAGTAAAAGTGTTTAATAAAATTTTAAGATTTAAAATGTCTTTTTTTGACAAAAATGCTGTTGGAAGATTAGTTACAAGAACTGTTAATGATATTGAAACAATTGCTAGTATTTTTTCTCAGGGATTATTTATGATTATTGCAGATATTTTAAAGATGGTTACAGTTTTAACTGTTATGACAATTATAAATCTTGAGCTTACTATTGTGGTTGTCTCAATTTTCCCAATTCTTATTTATGCAACTAGAATATTTCAAAAATCTATGAAAGTTGCTTTTGAAAGTGTTAGAAAGGAAGTTGCAAACTTAAACTCATTTGTTCAAGAAAGAATTAGTGGGGTTAAAATTGTTCAAATTTTTAATAGAGAACATTTAGAAATTAAAAACTTTAAAGAGATTAATCTTAAACACAGAGATGCTTGGCTAAGAACAGTTTGGATAAACTCAATTTTCTTTCCTATTGCAGAAATTTCTACTTCTATATGTATAGGTTTACTTGTCTGGTGGGGAGGTTTTAATAATTTAAATGGAGAGACTATCTCCTTAGGTACACTGTTTCTTTTTATTTCTATGTCAGGACTCTTATTTCGTCCTTTAAGGCAAATTGCTGATAGATTTAACACCTTACAAATGGGAATGGTATCAACAGAAAGAATATTTAAAATTCTTGAAGATGATTTAGAAATAACAGACAATGGTAATATTGAAAAATCTTCATTTGATGGTTTAATTGAATTTAAGAATGTAAGCTTTTCATATATTAAAAATCAACTTGTAATAGATGATATCTCATTTATTATTAATCCTGGTGAAACAACGGCAATTGTAGGCCCAACAGGAAGTGGAAAGACTACCATAACTAATCTTATAACAAAGTTCTATGAAATTGATTCGGGAACTATTCTAATTGATAGAAAGAATATTAATGAATTTAAGTTAGAAAGTCTTAGAAAGAAAATAGGTGTAATACTCCAAGATGTTTTCTTATTTGCTGACACCATTTATAATAATATTACTTTGTTTAACAATGATATATCAATTAAAGATGTAGAAAAAGCTGCTAAAGATCTTGAAATCCATGATTTTATAATGTCTCTTCCGGGTGGTTATGACTTTAATGTTAGTGAGAGGGGGAGTACTCTTTCGGCCGGTCAAAAACAATTAATTGCTTTTTTAAGGGTTCTAGTTAATAATCCTGATATTTTAATTTTAGATGAGGCTACATCTTCTATCGATTCTTATTCAGAAGACTTAATTAAAAATGCAACAAATAAAATAACAAAAGGTAAAACTTCAATTATAATAGCTCATAGACTCTCAACAGTTGAGTCTGCAGATAAAATAATTTATATGGAAAGTGGTAAAATTTTGGAATATGGAAATCATAAAGAATTACTGAATATTCCAAAAGGAAAGTTTAAAAAATTATATGAGGAGCAATTTGTGGAAAATGAATTAGTTTAGCTTTTCTAAAATCTTTTTACATTCCAAAGCTTCTTTTACATCATGTACTCTTATTATGTCTGCACCTTTATCTAGAGCTAATGTATTAAGAACTGTTGTTCCATTAAGAGCTTCTTTTGGTGAGTTATTCAAAACCTTATAGATCATAGATTTTCTAGATAATCCTGCCATTATTGGTTTTTCAAGTGATTTTAAAACTTTTAAATTTTTTAAAATCTCATAATTATCATCAACACTCTTTCCAAACCCAAATCCAGGATCAATAATTATATTAGAAAAACCTAGTTTTTCAAGTTCTTGAATTTTAAGTTTAAAGAATGAAATTATTGAATCAACAACATTATCATAATTTATATTTTCTTGCATATTAATTGGATCTCCCTTCATATGCATCATTATATAACCTGCATTGTGTTTTTTGATTACTTGAAACATGTTTTTATCATATTTACCAGAACTAATATCATTCACTAATGAAAACCCTTTAGATAATGCAAAATCTGCAACAGATGAATTATATGTGTCAATTGAAAACAGCACTTTACTGAAATTTGAAGTTAATTCATTAATATAATTGTAAATCAAATTAAATTCATCTTCAGGTTTTATCAATTTAGATCCTGGTTTTGAACTTGCAGCACCTAAGTCTATTATATCAGCACCATTTGAGATAAGTTTTGAAACTTGATTATTTACTTTGTCAATAGTATCATATTGGCCTCCATCAAAAAAAGAATCCTTTGAAATATTAACAATTCCCATAATTTTTTTAGTAGAGAAATCTAATATTTTTCCATTACAATTTAAAGTCATACTTTTAATCTTCTTTTCCAAATTTATGCTAAAATCTCATATGGAAGATACAAAGTCACACTATCATAAAATAATAAGCAAATCAAGAAAAATTTTTATTGATAAAAACTCTGATTATGGTTCTTCATGGAGGGTATTAAGAATTATTTCTTTGGTTGACCAAATTAATATTAAAGCTCAAAGAATTAGGAATCTTCAAAATAATATAAATAATAAGATTGCAGAAGGTCAAACAGCTGAGTTTTATGGTATTATTAATTATTCAATTATGGGCTTAATTCAGTTAGAAAAAGGAATTGTAGATGAACCAGATCTAGATTCTAATCAAATAATTGATCTTTATGATAAAAGCGTTAATGAAACGTTTGAATTAATGTTAGATAAGAATCATGATTACGGTGAAGCATGGAGGGAAATGGAGGTAATTAGTTTAACAGACTTAATAATTCAGAAAATTTATAGAATGAAGAGTATTTTAAAAAATGATGGAAAGACAAATGTTAGTGAGGGGATTGATGCTAATTTTCAAGATATTTTAAATTATTCTGTTTTTGCTCAAATTTTACTAAAAGAATAATATGAAAAATTTACACATTGTAGGAAATTGGAAAATGAGTTTAAATAAAGAAGACTCAATAGCTTTAGCTAATAACATCAAATCAATATCAAAAAAAGAGTATTTAAATATTGAAGTTGCACCTACTAGTTTATATATAGATTCTATTGTTAAGATTTTAAAGGAATCTGATGTAAATGTTATTAGTCAAAACTTTGACTATAAAACTTTAGGATCCTATACTGGTGGAGTTTGCCTAGATCAACTTAAAGAAATGGGAGTTACCAAGACAATTCTTGGTCATTCGGAGAGAAGATCGAAATTTAACGAATCAGATGAACAAGTAAATAATAAATTAGAAACTGTTTTAAATTCTGAACTAGATGTTATATTCTGTTTTGATAGTTATGAGCAAATTCCTTTTGAATTAATAAAAAATAATCTTCAGGATAATGACAATTTAAAATTAACTCTTGCATATGAGCCTACATGGGCAATTGGAACTGGAGAAACTGCATCTATTGATCATATTGAAGAAATTCATACAAAAGTAAAAAATACACTTATTGATCATTCTCTTGAAAATATTCCAATACTTTATGGTGGAAGTGTAAACCCATCTAATTCAAAAGATATTTTGTCTTCTGGTAATGTTGACGGTGTCTTAGTCGGGGGTGCATCCACAAAAATTGATCAACTTTTAGGAATAGTTAATTCTATTTAACACTTCTTTGTGAATCCTGCTTTTTGGATAAAGTTATATTTGCATCATTATGTTAAAGCAACTATTAACTTCAATTTTATTAATTATGAGTCTAACTAGTAATTCTCAGGTCTCAACTGATGATTCTATTCACCAGTTTAAAGTTGCTGATATCTCTGGAAATATTTTTGATTTTTCTGAGCTTAAAGGTAAAAAAGTTATGATTGTTAATACAGCTTCTAAGTGTGGCTTAACATATCAGTATGAATCTCTGCAGAAACTTTATTCTCAGTATAAAGATTTTAATTTTGTTATAATTGGTTTTCCATCTAATGATTTCCTATGGCAAGAGCCAGGTTCAAATGAAGAAATTATGGATTTCTGTGAGGAAAATTATGGAGTTACCTTCCCCATGATGAGTAAAGTGGTAGTTAAGGGTTCAAAAAAACACCCTATTTACCAGTTTCTTACTCAAAAATCTAAAAACGATTTCAAAGATTCTAAAGTCACCTGGAACTTTCAAAAATACCTGATCAATAAAGACGGTAAAATTGAGAAAATTATTGCACCAAGGACTAGACCAGATTCTGAAGAAATTGTATCTTGGATTACAAATGGTGACTAAAAACAAGTTTTCTACTAGATGTGTTCACGAGGGTGAAATAAAAGATACAATGTATCAAGGTATAGTTTCTCCCTTATTTATGTCAACTACCTATCCTTGGTTTGGCGGCGATGCAGAAAGCAAACCTTATCCTCGATATTTTAACACACCTAATCAAGAGTTCTTATCAAAAAAAATTGCTTCACTTGAAAATGGTGAAAAAGCTCTAATATTTACTTCAGGAATGGCTGCTATAAGTACATCTATAATGGCAAATGTAAAGATGGGTGATCATATTATTTTTCAAAATGATCTATATGGAGGTACAAGAAATTTTATACAGACAGAATTTGATAAATTTGGTATAGAATATTCTTTTACTAATAGCCTTGATCCTAAAAGTTTTTCTGATGAAATCAAAAATAACACCGTAGGGATTTATGTTGAAACTCCTAGTAATCCTCTATTAAAAATTATTGATTTAAAAGCAGTTTCATCAATAGCTAAAGAAAATGGAATTTGGACAATGATTGATAATACATTTGCTAGTCCAGTTAATCAAAACCCAATTGACCATGGAATAGACATTGTAATTCACAGTGCTACAAAGTATCTTGGGGGACACAGTGATATATCTGCAGGAGCTGTAATAAGTACAGAATCAAGAATTGAAAAAATACTTAATTCTGCCAAAAATTTTGGTGGAAATTTAAGTGATTATACAGTTTGGTTATTAGAAAGAAGTATGAAAACTTTACTTATTCGAGTAAAAGAACAGACTAATAATGCAAAGATACTAGCTAAAATGTTAGATGAAAACACTAATATTTCACGAGTTTATTATCCAGGACTAGAATCACATCCATCACATGAGCTTGCCAAATCTCAAATGAATGACTTTGGTGCAATGATGTCTTTTGATTTAAACAAAAATGTTGATGTGTATGATTTTCTTAAATCATTAAAAATAATTAAACCTGGAATGAGTCTTGCGGGAGTTGAAACAACAGTAAACTTTCCGATGAAAACATCTCATGGTTTAATGACTCAAGAAGAAAGAGATATTCAGGGAATAGGTGATAAGCTTATTAGATTATCTGTTGGTATTGAATCTTATGAAGATCTTTATGAAGATCTTGACCAAGCAATAAAATTATCAATAAAATGAAAGTTGACATATTAGCATTTGGAGCCCATCCGGATGATGTAGAAATGGGTTGTGGTGGTACAATAGCTAAGTCAACATATATGGGTAAAACAGTTGGAATTATAGATCTAACTAGAGGAGAGCTTGGCACGAATGGTTCTGTTGAATTAAGAGATAAAGAAGCAGCTGAAGCTTCATCAATATTAGGCTCAAAATTCAGATTAAATCTTGACTTTGAAGATGGCTTTATCTTTAATAATAAGGAGAATCAAATTGAAGTTATTAAAATCATTAGACACTATCAACCTGATATAATATTATCACCTACTCAACTTGATCGTCATTCTGATCATGGTAAAGCTTCCGATTTAATTTATGAATCAGCTTTTTTAAGTGGTTTAACTAAGCTGGATACTGCTTATGAGGGAGAAAATCAGTCACCCTGGAGACCTAGAATAAATTTAAATTATCAACAGTGGAATGATTTTGATCCTGATCTAATAGTAGATATATCTGACTTTATTGAAATAAAAAAAGATGCTATTCTTGCTTTTAAAAGTCAAGTACTCAAAGATTCATCCACTAAGTCTACAAAAATTAATTCTGATAATTTTATAGAAAGTATAAAATACAGGGCAAAAAACTATGGAAGATTAATTGATAGAGATTATGCAGAAGCTTTTCAATCAAGAAAGAATATTGCTGTAAATAATATTTTTGATCTACTATAATTTTTTTAAAAATCCTTTAATATAATTTTCAAAAAGTCTATTTTTGCGACCTAAATGGTGGTTGTAGCTCAGTTGGTTAGAGCGCCTGATTGTGGTTCAGGAGGTCGGCGGTTCGAGACCGCTCTTCCA
>ERZ651776.5875-NODE-5875-length-10378-cov-2.902048_pt1 | contig 10378 bp, 9 predicted proteins | sample MGYA00514761_ERZ651776 | MGnify/ENA metagenome assembly ERZ651776 | reverse complement strand
GAGCGCCGTATGGATCGTAGTATTCAAGCCGCTCTAGGTGGCGTCTCTGTCGAGGCACTGGATAAGGAATTCAAATTATGACGCAAGTGATTGTATTGCCGCATCAAGAATTTTGTCCCGAGGGTGCCGCGATTGAAGCACAACCTGGTGAAAGTGTGTGCAACGCCTTGTTGCGCAACCAGATCGCTATAGAGCACGCGTGTGAGATGTCTTGTGCTTGCACCACATGTCACGTCATCGTTCGCGAAGGCTTTGAATCTTTGGCGGCCGCAGATGAATTAGAAGAGGATTACCTTGATAAGGCGTGGGGTTTGGAGCCTGAATCAAGGCTCTCCTGTCAGGCTTTGGTTGGCAAAGAGCCACTGGTGGTGGAAATACCTCGCTACACGATCAATCACGCTAGTGAGCATCACTAACGTTTAGCCTGTGACCTATTACCCAGACGCAGCTCAAGCTGTTATCAGGGGCGGAAAAAGGCCGTATACTGCGCGCCTCTGGCGAGGTTTTTAGATCCGCCTCGCTTTTTAGTTACTGATTTTTCGGAGAATTTCATGGCTGTTGAGCGTACCCTTTCTATCGTCAAACCTGACGCCGTCGCAAAAAATGTTATTGGTGAAATTTACACGCGCTTTGAGCAAGCGGGTCTGCAAATTATTGCAGCCAAAATGGTGCACCTATCCGAGCAGGTGGCGGGTGGCTTTTATGCTGAGCATAGCGAGCGACCCTTCTTCCCCGATCTTGTCTCATTCATGACATCTGGGCCGATTATGGTGCAGGTATTGGAGGGGGAGGGAGCCGTATTAAAAAATCGTGAGCTCATGGGTGCGACTAATCCAGTGGAGGCGGCTGCGGGAACTATCCGCGCTGATTTTGCTAAGACTATTGATGCCAATGCTGTACACGGTTCTGATTCCACAGAATCAGCAATGCGTGAAATTGCTTACTTTTTCGCAGCCAGTGAGTTGTGCGGCCGTTAGGCCAGCCGGTCAGTGATAAATTCACGACTACTATGACTGTGATGGAGCCCATTATTGCGACTACTGAACCCCAGCAAAGAATTAATCTGCTGGGCCTTACTCGTGGGCAAATGGAACAATTCTTTGAAGGTTTGGGAGAGAAGCGTTTCCGAGCTCAGCAGGTAATGAAATGGATCCATCATCACGGCGTACTTGATTTTGAGTTGATGACGAATGTGGGTAAGAATCTGCGGCATAAGCTGGCGCAATGCGCAGAAATTAAACCGCCTGATATTGCGGAGCAGCAAGATTCAGTGGATGGGACGCGTAAGTGGGCCGTTCGGGTCGAGGGCGGTAGTTTGGTTGAGGCAGTGCTGATACCTGATGGGGATCGCGCGACGTTGTGCGTCTCTTCACAGGTGGGCTGCAGTCTGGACTGTAAATTTTGTTCGACGGGTAAGCAGGGCTTTCAGCGCGATCTGACTGCTGCTGAAATCATAGGCCAAGTGTGGCTGGCCATTGACTCTTATGACGCGTGGCAGCCCGGTAAAGGCCGGGTGGTGACTAACGTGGTGATGATGGGCATGGGTGAGCCGCTGCTCAACTTCGACAATGTGGTCGCGGCAATGAGTCTAATGACCGATGATATCGGCTACGGATTGTCCAAACGCAAAGTTACCTTGAGTACCTCAGGGGTTGTGCCAGCGCTCGATCGTTTGGCGGAATTTTCTGATGTTAGTTTGGCTATATCGCTTCATGCCCCAAATGATGCTATCCGCTCGACTATCGTGCCTATCAATAAGCGTCACCCCATTGCAGATTTACTGGCCAGCGGTAAGCGCTACCTCGATGCCCAAACGGATAAAAAGCGGGTAGTCACCATTGAATATACCTTGTTGGCAGGGATCAATGATCAGCCGGAGCACGCTCACGAACTGACAGTGTTATTGAGAGACTACCCGTGTAAAATCAACCTTATACCCTTTAATAGTTTTCCCAATTCAGGATTTTCACGTCCGAGTGGTAACGCCGTGAGTCGCTTTTGGAAGGTGCTAATTGATGCAGGATTTGTGGTGACGGTGCGAACGACCCGAGGAGATGATATCGACGCTGCTTGTGGTCAACTGGTGGGCGAGGTAGTTGATAAAACGCGGCGTGCCGAGCGTTATCGTGCGCAATATGCTCTCGAGGCGCCACAATGAAGTGGCTGGCGTTACTATTATTCGTTGTCTTGCCCTTAGGTGGCTGCATCACTGAAACGACGGGCGGGTCGGAGGTGGAGGCCGATCCTGCTTCGACGCTGACGCGTCGCGTTGAATTAGCGCGACAATATGTCGGCCGTGGGGATTGGGAGAACGCTAAGCGAAACTTAGAGTTAGCCACATTAATTGACAGTAACAACGCTGAGGTTTATGAAGCGTTTGCCTTGGTGTATCAGAGTACTGGAGAATACGAGTTAGCTGAAAAAAACTTCAAGCAGGCACTCCGCGTGGATAGTGACTTCTCTAGAGCGAGAAATAATTATGCGGCTTTTTTGTTTTTCTTGGGTCGATTCTCAGATGCAGAACCCGAATTTGAGCGCGTGACCCACGACTCCTTATACTCGGGTCGACCGCTGGCGTTTATTAATTTGGGACTCTGTCGTTTACGCCTAGAAAACAATGTCGGCGCTGAGGCGGCTTTTTCTCGGGCATTGCGAATGGATCGAAGCAATCCACTTGCCCTGTTCGAGATGGGTTTTCTGAAGGTTCAAGCTGGAAATATAAAGGCTGCAGACAGCTACTATGGTATTTATCGCACTGTTGTTAGTCCTCAGCCACCGCGCGGTCTGATTTTAGGTTTGGAAATTGCGCTGGCGAGCGGTGATCAAAATGCGGTCAGTAGCTATGAGCTTGCACTCAACAACCTTTATGCCAATTCGCCTGAGTACCAACGTTACTTACAAGATCGATTCACACCAGTGGATCAGTAATGAGTTGTGGATACCAACGGAGTACAATGTTTCTCGATGAACGAGGGGTGGTAAATGCAGACTAAATCACCGATAAAGCGTCGAGTAAGCCGGCAGATCATGGTCGGTGACGTGCCTGTGGGTGGTGATGCACCCATTGCAGTGCAGAGCATGACAAACACGGAAACCTGTGATGTGCCTGCTACGGTCGCACAGGTGCTAGCCATTGCCGATGCCGGTGCTGATATTGTTCGTGTATCGGTGCCCAGTCTTGACGCTGCAGAAGCTTTCAAATCGATCCGGGCTCAGGTCTCGGTCCCGTTAGTGGCCGATATTCATTTCGATCACAAAATCGCGTTGAAGGTGGCGGAATACGGTGTGGATTGCCTCCGCATAAACCCAGGTAATATTGGACGAGAAGAAAAAGTGCGTGAGGTAATTGCCGCCTGTCGTGATCGCGGTATTCCTATCCGAGTCGGTGTCAATGCCGGTTCTTTGGGCAAAGAATTAATGCGTAAATACCCAGAGCCAACAGCTGAGGCGCTGGTGGAATCAGCCATGCGAAATGTCGATATTCTGGATCGACATAATTATCCCGATTTTAAAGTCAGTGTTAAAGCCTCCGAGGTGTTTATGGCGGTTGAGGCTTATCGATTGCTGTCGACCAAAATAGATCAGCCTTTGCACTTAGGGATAACAGAAGCCGGTGGTCTGCGCGGGGGTACCGTCAAATCCGCTGTCGGTATAGGAATGCTCCTGATGGAGGGTATCGGTGATACGCTGCGAGTGTCTCTGGCAGCCGACCCTGTTGAGGAAGTAAAAGTCGGCTTTGAAATTCTCAAAAGCTTGAAGCTGCGCGCCAATGGCATCAACTTTATCGCTTGTCCAAGCTGTTCGCGCCAAAATTTTGACGTGATAGGAACGATGAATGCGCTCGAGCAGCGGCTTGAGGACATTCGTACCCCTATGGACGTCGCGGTCATCGGCTGTATTGTCAACGGCCCGGGCGAAGCCCGTGAAGCCGATGTCGGTTTAACTGGTGCAGACCCCAACAACTTGATTTATGTTGCCGGTGAGCCAGATCATAAAGTCAGTAATAAGGATTTCGTCGATCATTTAGAAACGGTGATCCGTGAACGTGCAGCTAGCCTTGATGCAGCGCGTGCCGTGATGGACGCCAACGTGATTGCCCGCACTTGAAAACGGAAAGGCTATGAGTCAGTACCGCGCCGTTAGGGGAATGGTTGATATTCTCCCGGATAGTACTCCGCAGTGGCAGCGCGTTGAGGGTGCTGCAAAGCATATTCTTGACGGTTACGGCTATCGAGAAATACGGTTACCGATTATTGAATCGACGCCATTATTTACTCGTTCCATTGGTGTGGTGACGGATATTGTCGAGAAAGAAATGTATACCTTCGATGATCGTAATGGCGATAGTCTGTCACTCCGCCCCGAGGGAACCGCAGGCTGTGTTCGAGCAGCGGTACAACATAATTTAATCAGCTCTCAGCAGCGCCTGTGGTATGCCGGCCCCATGTTTCGCTACGAGCGCCCGCAAAAAGGTCGCCAGCGGCAGTTTAATCAGCTGGGCGTTGAGTTCCTGGGTGTAGCAACCCCCGACGTAGATGCTGAGCTACTGCTCCTTTGCCGTGCACTATGGCGGGAGCTGGGTGTCGACACAGCCCTGACGCTTGAAATCAACTCTATTGGTCATGTTGATGCCCGTGCTGCTTATCGCTCCGCCTTAGTGGATTACTTAGCGCAACGTAAAGACCAGCTCGATGAAGACAGTCAGCGCCGGCTAGCCAGCAATCCCTTGCGTATCTTAGATACCAAGAACACTGATACGCAACGCTTGCTGGATGATGCGCCACAAATGCTTGACTATCTTGATGATGAGTCACGGCAGGAATTTGCATTGCTGTGTCAAATGCTTGAGGCAGCCGGCCTCCATTATGTGGTCAATCAGCGTCTCGTTCGCGGTCTCGATTATTACAATAAGACCGTATTCGAGTGGACCACTGACGCCTTAGGCGCTCAAGGGACTGTTTGTGGGGGGGGGCGCTACGATGGACTGGTCAGTGAATTTGGCGGGCGCGATACCCCCGCTGCGGGGTTCGCCATTGGTTTAGAACGTCTAGTATTGCTGCTAGATGCCCTAGGCCAGACCCCCGACGAATCGCCGGATATTTACGTTGTCACGGCTGATCAGGCGGCCTTATTACACGCTTTGCCGCGAGTGGAGGCGCTGCGTCAAGCGTTACCAGCAATGACAATCCAAATGCATTTAGGGGGTGGTAGTTTTAAGAGTCAGTTCCGGCGGGCGGACAAGAGCGGTGCGCGCTTTGCGTTAGTCTACGGAGAAACTGAAGCGGCAGCACAGTCGGTGACAGTGAAGCCCCTGCGTGGTGAGGGTGAGCAGCTAACCTGTGCCGATGATGAGCTAGTCGCTAGGCTTTGTGAGAGTGCGACTGAGAATTAAGAAGGGATGAGATAATGGCGGATCATTTAGAAGATGACGAACAGGTAGAAGCGCTGAAGCGCTGGTGGACAGAAAATGGTCGCAGTACCCTTGTTGCTGTGGCCTTGGCAGTTGGCGGAACCGTGGGTTGGCAGCAGTACCAGGGGTGGGAGATTGAGCAAGGAGCCTTGGCTGCTGACGCTTGGGCTGAGATTGACATGCGTCTCAATGTAGATGATGCCAGTCAGCAAGCGGCGGGTGAGCGTTTAGCGTTAGATCTGCTAGAAAAACACCCCAATACGGCACAGGCACAATTTGCAGCTATGGCGCTAGCAAAAAAAGCGGTTGATGACGGCGATTTGACCAGCGCCGAAGGCCATTTACGCCGCGCGCTTGCCCTTGGCGATAGTCAATCGGAGCTGGGACAGCTTATACAAGTAAGATTAGCGCGTGTACTGGTGGCATCAGGGGATGAGATGGCGGCAATAGCCATATTGACGCAGATCAAGGGAGCGCTACCAGCCTCTTATGCCACCGCACTGGGTGATTTACACCTCGCTGCTGGCCGAGAGGAAGAAGCGCTTGATGCCTACATTCAAGCACGTACAGCGACGCTAGACCTTGGCAATCCGCCAGGGTTGCTCGATGCTAAAATTACTAGCCTTCAGTCACGGCTGGTAGATGAGGAGCGTCCATCGTGAAGATGTTCAAGCTTGTTTTCATCGTGACAATCCTTGCCGGTGTAACGGCTTGCGAGACGGTGGGTGGATGGTTTGATGAAGAGGACTACGATCCAACGGCGCCCGTTGAGTTAGCCGAGTTCAATGAAACCGTTGAACTCGATAAACGTTGGTCTCGCTCGGTGGGTAATGGTCAGGGAAAAGGCTTGTACCGACTCAATCCCCTGTTGGCTGATGGGATCATTTATGCGGTATCCGAGGATGGCGAGTTAGCGGCCTTTGATGCGGATTCGGGGCGCGTTCGCTGGGATACCGAACTCGATATTGCCATCAGTGGTGGCGTGGGTAAGTTTCAAGATTCGCTGTTTTTGGGTGGTGCCGATGGTCTTGTCTTGAGACTGAATGCGCAAGATGGCTCAGAAGTGTGGCGAGTGCCTGTCTCTGGAGAGGTGCTAGCGGCGCCACAAAGCGATGGTGAGGTGGTGATTGCTCAGGCTTATGATGGCAAGCTGATGGCCTTTGATTTTGCAACCGGCGAGAAGCTGTGGACCTTCGCTAACGATGTACCCGTCCTAACATTACGTGGTACGTCGACACCGATTATCTCCAATAATATTGCTATCGCTGCGTTTGCCGGTGGCAAGGTGATTGCTGTTTCTCTCGACTCAGGCAATGTTGTTTGGGAGGCGCGCGTTGCCATAGCCCAAGGGCGATCGGAAATAGAACGAATTGTCGATATTGATGGCACTATGGCCACACAGGGAGCTGAGCTTTATGTCGCCAGTTATCAAGGGCGCATTGTCGCTGTTGAGATGCGCGCGGGCCGAAAACTATGGCAGCGTAATATCTCATCGGTTTCTGGTGTGTCCGTTGGTTTTGGTAATGTCTATGCGGCCGATGAAGATGGCACAATCAGTGCGTTTTTACGCAATGGGCAAAGCATTCGTTGGCAAAATATTGACTTGGGTTATCGTGAGCTATCCCGTCCGACACCCATAAGTAGCTATGTGGCGGTCGCCGATTTTGAAGGCTACCTGCATTTACTGTCTCAGGTTGACGGCGTCATTGTTGGTCGAGCTCGCCCAGATGGCGACGGCGCCCGGGCAGATATGATCGCCAAGGGTAACGCCCTGTATGTTTATGGCAACAGTGGTGACCTTATCGCCTACGACATTGAGGCTAAAGATTAAAAAGTGACCGCCGTCATCGCGCTGGTTGGGCGCCCCAATGTGGGAAAGTCAACCCTGTTCAATCAACTAACGCGATCCCGCGATGCCTTAGTGGCGAACTTATCTGGCCTGACCCGAGACCGTAAATACGGCGAGGGCAAGCTGGGAGACCAACCGTATATTGTTATAGATACGGGAGGAATTTCAGGCGAAGAGTCGGGTATTGATGCTGCAATGGCGAGCCAATCGCTGACAGCCATAGATGAGGCCGATGTGGTTCTACTGCTGGTTGACGGTCGCGCGGGCCTTCACCCGGGCGATGAGGCGTTAGTCAAACACCTTCGGCAAAATGAGAAAGCCTTTCATTTAGTGGTCAACAAAATTGATGGGGTAGGGGAAGACGTTGCAGCAAGTGACTTTTATCGTTTAGGTATTACTGACATCCATGCTATTGCAGCCTCTCACAATCGCGGTGTGCTTCGACTGATCGAAGATGTCCTGGCTCCCATTATCCCCGATGGTTTGCCCGAGCCACTCAACGAGAATGCTATTCGTGTTGCCATTATTGGACGACCTAATGTCGGTAAATCTACTTTGGTTAATCGGATGCTCGGTGAAGATAGAGTGGTAGTGTTTGATCAACCAGGCACCACTCGAGATAGTATTTACATAGACTATGAGCGCCGAGGGGTGAAGTACACGATTATCGATACTGCAGGCGTACGACGGCGTAAAAGTGTGAAAGAAACTGTCGAGAAGTTTTCTATTGTTAAAACATTGAAAGCCATTTCTGACGCCCATGCCGTGTTTTTGGTGATGGACGCTCACGAGGGCATCGTTGAGCAGGATCTGCATCTGTTAGGCCAGTGTATTGACGCGGGTCGAGGTCTCATCATTGCGTTAAATAAGTGGGACGGTATAGACAGTGATGAACGTGAGTGGATTCGATCGGAGCTCAAGCGCCGGCTGCAGTTCGTTGACTACGCGGATATTCATTTTATTTCGGCACTCCATGGCACAGGTGTAGGTAACCTTTATCAATCTCTTCACAAGGCCCACGAGGCAGCTACGCGCAGTTTGAGCACCAATCGGCTAACGCGGATTCTCGAGGACGCCGTGGGTACGCATCCACCTCCTATGATTAACGGCCGGCGGATCAAATTACGCTATGCCCATGCAGGGGGCCAAAATCCGCCGCTTATTGTTATTCATGGTTCGCAAACTGATCAACTACCGAGAAGTTATTGCCGCTATCTAGAGAAGGTATTCCGCAGAGAACTCGAACTGCACGGCACCCCGGTGCGCATTGAATTGCGCAGCGGCGATAATCCCTATGCAGGCAAGCGTAATAAGCTGACAGATCGCCAGACTTACCGCCGCCGCAAGCTTATTGCCCACGTTAAGAAAGCAGAGCGGAAAAAGAAGCAGCGTAAAACTCGCTAGTACAGCGATCTGTCCTATGCTTGAGGGTTAATCATGCTATGAATGGCAATCATATAACCTATTTATTTCAAAAATAGGCCCCGGCCCCGTAGACTTTGTTGCCATCAGCCGCCGTGCTGGTTTTTTGATTGATCACAGACACCAGTGGGGACATTTCATGGGCATCTATCTAGACACTATTCAACAACTTGACAGGGTGACCGCCGTCGCCGGCAGCGCATGGGCGGACATTAGTCCTGAGCATGCTGCTCGCATGAAGCTGCAAAATCGATTCCAGACCGGTCTTGATATTGCGCGTTATACCGCCGAGTTAATGCGCAGTGACATGGCCGACTATGACGCTGATACAGCCAAGTACACCCAATCGTTGGGTTGTTGGCATGGATTTATTGGCCAGCAAAAACTGATTGCCATCAAAAAACACTTCGGAACCACTCAGCGGAAATATCTGTATCTCTCTGGCTGGATGATTGCCGCATTGAGATCAGAATTTGGTCCGCTTCCTGATCAATCAATGCACGAGAAAACCTCGGTACCTTCGCTTATTGAAGAGCTGTATACCTTCCTCCGGCAGGCTGACGCACGTGAGCTTGGCGGCCTGTTTCGTGCTCTGGATGCGGCGCGTGAAGCGGGTAATGAGATTGAAGCTCAAGAACTGATGAATCAAATCGATAGTTTTCAAACTCACGTTGTTCCCATCATTGCCGATATTGACGCGGGTTTTGGTAATGAAGAGGCGACGTACCTGTTAGCTAAAAAAATGATTGAAGCAGGGGCGTGTGCTATTCAAATTGAAAATCAAGTGTCCGACGAAAAGCAGTGTGGTCATCAGGATGGCAAGGTAACCGTTCCCCACTCTGATTTTCTAGCGAAAATTCGTGCAATCCGCTATGCATTCCTCGAATTAGGCGTGGATGAAGGCATTATTGTGGCGAGAACTGATTCTCTTGGCGCGGGCTTGACCAAGCAAATTGCTGTCACCAATGAACCCGGAGATTTAGGGGACAAGTACAACAGCTTTCTCGATGGAGACTACATCGAGAGCGCTGAGGATATCGCCAATGGCGATGTCGTTGTCAAAGCGAACGGTAAGTTACTCAAGCCCGCGCGTCTTGCCTCGGGTTTGTTTCAGTTCCGCAAAGGCTCTGGTGAGGACCGAGTGGTACTCGACTGCATCACCTCTTTGCAAAATGGCGCAGATTTACTCTGGATCGAAACAGAAAAGCCCCACGTTGGTCAGATCGCAGCAATGGTCAATCGCATTCGGGAAGCAGTCCCGAATGCCAAGCTGGTTTATAACAACTCACCTAGCTTTAACTGGACCTTATCTTTCCGAGAACAGGTTTATGCTGATTGGAAAACAGCTGGGCAGGACGTGAGCGCCTATCCTGATCCCAATGAAACTCCCAAAGGGTTAATGTCCGTTGAATTTGATCAAACCGCCCTCGCCATTGAAGCAGACCGTCTGGTTCAACAATTCCAGAGAGATTCTTCGCGCGAAGCGGGTATTTTTCATCACCTCATCACCTTGCCCACCTATCATGAGACAGCCCTCGGCACGGACATTCTGTCAGAAGGTTACTTCGGTGATCTGGGTATGCTGGCCTATGTCCGAGACGTTCAACGTCAGGAGATTCGGCGCGATATGGCCTCTGTAAAGCATCAGGATCTTGCGGGGTCAAACATCGGCGATGACCACAAGGAGTATTTCTCCG
>ERZ651776.5868-NODE-5868-length-10389-cov-3.300524_pt1 | contig 10389 bp, 9 predicted proteins | sample MGYA00514761_ERZ651776 | MGnify/ENA metagenome assembly ERZ651776 | reverse complement strand
CAGTAACAACGTCGCCATCATTTGTTATACTTTTGATTTCCTCCATCGTGGTCATTATATTATACTCCATAGATAGGTTTAAACCATATTCATAAGAATATCATACCAAACGTACCAAACATATAAGAAAGATATAAGTTTTATAAAGTAATTTAAATAAAATCTCGTAACCTAATTGAATGCTAATTAAAATAGATATTCGCGAGACAGCTCTATATGAAAAATGTAATAATATGGTGAGTAATTTTTCAAATATTAAAATAGAATTAGAGCAACTTCCAATTAGTGACATTATTATATGCGACGATGATGGTCTTGAATTAGTATTGATAGAGAGAAAAACACTGAACGACCTTGCCTCTAGTATTAAGGACGGTAGATACAAAGAACAAGGATATCGTTTGGATGGAATGCCACAGCATAACCATTATATATACTACTTGGTAGAAGGGTCTTTGCAAAGCTATAACCCGAGTAAGGCCAGATTAGAGAGAAAAGCCCTACTATCGTCATTCGTATCAATAACACATTTTAAAGGATTCTCCATTCACCGCACAGATAATGTCTTGGAGTCTGCCGAATGGATATTAGCATACGCAAATAAAATACAAAAGGAGAAGAGCACCCCTTATTATAACATCACCAACGATAACACGAGTAGCACGCCAGATAAAAAGGCAATGGATTACGTGAACGTCGTTTCCAAGGTTAAAATGAATAATATTACTAAGGAAAATATTGGCGCAATAATGTTGTCGCAAATACCACGCGTTAGCTCCACAATTGCTATTGCTGTTATGGAAAAATATATTACGATATACGATCTTATAATTGAATTAAAAGAAAATCCTAAAATATTGGAAGATATTAAATTAGAGACAAACGGAAAATTTAGAAAAATATCAAAGACCGCAACGTCAAATATATATAATTTCCTAATACCTAATAGTAATCCAGTTATATCAGTAAATACCGAATAGATTATATATACAACATTATATATAATGAAAAAACTAATGAACGAAATCTGTAAAGCTATTGGAGTAGCGGTAATCTCTATAATAGCAATATTAATTATAATAAGAACATTAAGTTGGCAGCAGAGCATTATTAAACGCGTTATGGTAACAAGAGAAGGGCTTGGTGGATTTGGTGATAGCGATGGCGATGGCGATAGCGATAGTGATAGTGATAGTGAATGTGACTTTAAAGGGACACGGAATAAAATAGTTCAATTGATGAAGCTACAAAAAAAAAATAAAAAGGCAGGCATATCTGGCAATATTGTTGCTGGTATAGAGAAAAACTATTATTCAAAATACTATGACAGTAGTGATGAAGAATGGGATACAGGTTCGGAAGGCGAGGGAGATTTAGAAAAAGTATGTGATTTTCATAAAAAACAGAGCTTGAGGGAGAAACAGCAAAAAGCACGAAAAGACGCCAACGATATTAGAATTAGCAATGATTCAGGTAATAGTATGCCATCGTCGGGTGGTGGGATGTTTGGCTAATTAAGGTATTTGGCATTATTCGAATCATTGCTATTTCCGACAATATTTCTATCGTCATACATATTGTCTAGCGGTGTTTCTAACCCAATATACTGTCCTTTTGGGTCGTGTGCCGGAAAACTATTTTTATTATATGGTGGGTCATCTCTCCCAGCGTCTAATAATTTATATTCATCTTCGGGATGTGTATCTGGTAACCCGCCCTGCATATTCTCTGGACTGGGACGCGCCTTATAAATGCGCTCGCCCTGCGTATTATATACTTCTTGTAAATAGAGAACCGGGCAGCGAATTCCCTGACTTCTTTGCCATTTCATAAATTGGACGTATTCGTCTAGGTTATTAAATTTCAGCGGATTAACACCCGGAACCTCTGACACTTTAGAGTTGCTCAAATATAGAGTTGTGCCGCGCTGTACGAGCACATTTGGACACCGACTAGTCACATCATCAAAACCCTCTGTAGTGGGCTCGTTCATAACAAAATTCAAACCAAGACAAAATAATGTGATTATGAATATTATTCTAATAACATACATTGTATTCATTATATATAATAATGTAGATATTTTATATAATGAAGTTCGTTAGTATTCTTAACAACGGCGGCGAATTTGACGATTTGGTGAAAGAGTCGCCTGCACTTGTTAAATTTTTTCACCCAGATTGCGGACATTGTAAGGATATGGCGCCGCATTGGGACTCGCTTAAAGATAAATTGAAGGACCATCATCATAAGAATATCAATGTTATCGAAGTTCATGCGGATGCTCTACCAGAGATTAAAAGTGATTGTGCTAAAAACATACCTGGATACCCAACAATTATGGAGGTAAAAATGGATGGAAAAGGTGGAAAGGAACATAAAGGGGAACGTCACGCAGATGCACTGCATAAGTTTTTTTTGGATACGTTTATAAAAGAAATGAAGGATACAAAAGAAATGAAGCATACAAAAGAAATGAAGGGTGGAGGTATCAAACGCAGATCAAAACGAAGAGGTAAAAATAAGATGAAAAAAACGAATAAAACAAATAAAACAAATAAAAATTCTCGCAAGAGAGGGAGAAATAAGAGAATGTCTAGAAAAAAAAGGAGTAAAAGGAGTAAAAAACGATAAATTATTAAGGCATAAACATATATCCACCAAGACCCATTAGCAGTAACCCAATTGCCTTATATATAGTGAATTGATTCATTGCCATTATGTAAACGGCGCCACCAGAAACAGTCATTGAAATCATAAACCCGGCTAGTTTCATTGTTTCAACCGCATGATACTGTAATAGAGACGAGGCAAATACGCGAACTGTAGTTCCAAATAATCCAAGACCAGCAAGACCAAGCCATTCAGTATTTGTCAATCCTCTTAATTCAGAGACAACGCTTTGTTTTCCGTTGCTGGTTAATAATACCAATGAGCTAATAAACAAGAAGCTCGCAGTTAAATCAAATAATACTAGAGCTTTTGGGGATATTTTTTTAATTATATGTTTCGCGTAAGCAGATGTTACCCAACCTATTATGGCAACCGTAAAATAGAAAATATATACGGCGTTTTTATTTTTCAATACACTCATTATAAAATAGAGGTATATTATAGTTTATACCCTAATAGTTTATACTCAAATAGATTATACTCAAATAGATTATACTCAAATAGATTATACAATAGCAAATTTATTGTATAACCTTTAAAATTGAATTAGATAGTATAGAATCATATAATATACTATAATGAATGTCTCATACAGATTACTGAGCTTTGCAACCTCCGACAATGAGAAACCTCCAGATGAGTGTGATGAAGGTAGCAGCAGTGGTTCGGAACAGAGTTATGGTTCTGACGGTGAAAAACCCGAGTTCCATAAAAAAAAAGATAACAAGGAGTTTCTCGTACAAATGTTTGGAATTAATGAAAAAGGCGAAACAGCATCCATATTTGTCACTGGATACACGCCATTCTTTTATGTGAAGGTTCCGTCATACTGGAAATCAAACGAAAAGCACGATTTTATAGGTAAACTGAAAAATGATATGGGTGAATGGTATCAGGACAGTATATTCAGTTCAAAATATGTAAATAAGAAAAAACTATATGGATTTGACGGCGGTATTACACACAAGTTTCTGCTTATACAGTTTAATAATGAGTTGGCGATGAAAAAGGCAAAAAATCAATGGTATACATACGTTAAAAATAACCGCCGACTAGGTAAATATCACAATACCGAAATATACGAGGCGAATATTCCGCCCATGCTGCGAATGTTCCATATTCGCAAAATGAGTCCGTCTGGATGGGTTGAATTGCCTGCAGCAAAGACGATCGTCCACAAGTTTCATACAACCAGTTGTAAGTATGAGTATACTATTAATTATCGGGCGCTTAAACCGCTGCCAAATAAAGAGACACGCGTTCCATATAAAATTGCGAGCTTTGATATTGAGGCATCCAGTAGTCACGGTGATTTCCCTCTTGCAAAGAAAGACTATAAGAAACTAGCGACTAATATTATTGATAAGTGGGACAATGAAATCGATAACGAAGATACGCTTCGCTCTATGGTATTGACTGCCTTTAAGATTCCGGGTTATGGCGAAGATGACATTGAGATTGTATTTCCAAAGACACCTATTAAAGAAATCGAAGTAAACGAATCATTTAACAGATGGATTAATGTTAACCTGGACAATGTTGATATTAGCAACTTTAATGATGAGGAACCGGAAAAGGACGATGAACAAGTATGCGACGAGGGTGTGGCGCGATTAGATTGTGAAGATATTGGAAGAAGCCAATTCTCGTTCAAAAAAAAGAAGGACGTCTTCACCAAAAAGGGGTCGGTTATTAATTGGTTAAATGATGATGCAATTAAGCGCGACTATAAACTGGCTAAAATTACAAATTCGTTTGAATACTCGTCTATATTTCCGCCATTAAAAGGGGACGAGGTTACCTTTGTCGGAACAACATTCCTGCGGTATGGTGAAGAAGAACCTTATCTAAATCATTGTATTGCGAAGGATACGTGTCACGATTTACCTCAGGTAAAGAATTCGGTGATTGAAAGTTACAAAACCGAAAAAGAGGTAATGCTCGCATGGAGCAAATTAATTCGTGAAGAGGATCCAGATATTGTAATCGGGTATAACATATTTGGTTTTGATTACAGCTTTATGTATGAGCGCGCCGAGGAGCTAGATTGCGTAGAGAAATTCATGCTATTGTCGCGAAACAAGGGTGAATCTTGTTTATCTTCCAAATGGAAAGATAAGAAAGAGGTAAAAGGTTTGGAATCAAACACAATATTCATCGCTAGCGGACAGCACGATATTAACTATGTAAAAATGCCCGGTAGGCTTCAGATTGATCTATATAATTTCTTCAGACGCGAATATCAACTAATTAAATATAAACTAGACTATGTGTCTGGCTACTTTATTGGCGACAAAGTTACAAAAATAGAGCATTATGAAAACTCCACTAAAATATACAGCATAAATCTTAGTGGGTTGGAAAACAGCACGTTTGTAAGTTTTGACGAAGAGGCGCACAGTGTGGACCAGTATAAAGACGGAGCGAAATTTGAAGTATTTGATATTAATGTAGAGGAAGGCACATTCTACATAAAGGGTATTGAAACGCCCGATATGACCAAGAAAGTTCGCTGGGGGTTAGCTAAGGACGACGTAACACCGCAGGACATTTTCAGAATGACAAACGAGGGACCTAAAGAGCGGTCTTTAATTGCGAAATACTGTATTCAGGATTGCAATCTCGTTCATCACCTCATGAATAAAATAGACATCATCACGGGATTTGTGGAGATGGCTAGTTTGTGTAGTGTTCCGCTTGACTTTCTTGTAATGAGAGGACAGGGAATAAAACTGACGAGCTATATTGCCAAAAAATGTCGCGAAAAAAACACGCTGATGCCTGTTATTGAAAAATCCAACGATAATGGTGGATACGAAGGGGCGATTGTGTTGGATCCGAAATGCGATTTGTATCTAGACGATCCTGTTGCATGTGTGGATTATAGTTCGCTATATCCCTCATCAATGATTAGCGAGAATATATCACACGACAGCAAAGTGTGGACAAAAGAATATGACCTTTTAGATACGCTTGTAAAAGATACAGGGGAAACGGATAAAGAGGGTAACTATATTTATGATAATTTAGAAAATTACAAATACGTGGACATTACTTATGACACGTATGAATGGCGACGTAAAAACGGAAACGAAAAAGCCGCAATGGAAAAAGTTAAAGTAGGATATAAAATATGTCGCTATGCGCAATTCCCCGAAGGAAAGGCCGTAATGCCTGCTATTTTAGAAGAGTTGTTACATGCTCGTAAGACAACACGCAAACTCATTAAAAAGGAGAACAACGAATTTATGAAAAACGTGTTGGACAAACGACAACTTAGTATCAAGCTAACAGCAAATTCGCTTTATGGACAAACTGGTGCTAAAACAAGCACATTTTACGAGAAGGATTGTGCTGCTTCCACGACTGCAACAGGACGAAAGCTCCTTGTCTATGCTCAGCGAGTCATAGAAGAAGCATACAATAATATTGTTGTTGATACAAAAAATCACGGTAAAGTTAAAACATATGCCGAATATGTGTATGGAGATACAGACTCGGTATTCTTCAAATTCAACCTTCGCGAATTAGACGAGACACCGATTATTGGGAAAAAAGCATTGGAAATTACGATTGAGCTCGCGAAGCAAGCCGGTGAATTGGCCAGTAAGTTTCTCAAGAATCCACACGACTTGGAATATGAGAAAACGTTTCTGCCGTTTTGTCTGCTCTCTAAGAAACGATATGTGGGAATGCTTTACGAGGACGATCCCGAAAAATGCTCTCGCAAATCAATGGGTATCGTTTTAAAACGACGCGACAACGCACCAATCGTAAAAGACGTATACGGCGGAATCATTGATATTCTAATGAAAGAACAGGATATTACTGCGGCAGCAAAATTTCTAGACAAATGTCTTCAAGACATTGTAGACGAAAAATACGGAATGGATAAGTTAGTAATTACAAAATCGCTGCGAAGTGGCTATAAGAATCCTAAACAGATTGCGCACAAGGTTCTTGCCGACCGAATTGGTAAGCGCGACCCAGGTAATAAACCGAGTAATGGAGACCGCGTGGCTTTCGTTTACATTGAGAATCCAGATAAAAAGGCGCTACAAGGTGATAGAATCGAAACACCCGAGTTCATCGCAGAGAATGATATAAAAATTAATTATTCGTTTTATATTACGAACCAGCTAATGAAACCAATTCAGCAGGTCTTTGCATTAGTATTAGAAAAATTACCTCAATTCAGAAAAGCAAAAGGACAAGGAACCTTGTCTAAATGGAAGCGCGAATTAAGAGTGCTTCGCGAAAAATATCCTGATGATAAAACATATAATAAGAAACTAGAGGATCTTAGAGGTAAAGAAGTGAAGTTAGTTTTATTTGATAAATACCTAATAAAAATAAGAAATAAATATGCTGGCGATCAAAGCCTCTTTACTTTCGGTAATATAAAGAGATAATTATAATAAGATAATTATCATAGATTTAAAGATGGGTCAATAGACGTGCGATGGGTTGTTGTGCTATTATTAACTGTCGGTGTATATAACGAATATTCAAGCGAAATACTTGGTGCTTCTGCAATATTACTAAGAATATCATTTGCTATCTGCTCTGCTATGTTTGTCAAATCGGTCATATTGGTTTCATCTACTTCGTTATCTTCATTGTTATTGGTTGCATTTGTCGCAGTTGTTGTAGTTGTTGTAGTTGTTGTAGTGTCCGTCGTGTCACTATTACTGCGAATATCATAACGACACATAGGACACACAGAACTATGATTAAACCATTCGTATAGATTATTAGTATTGAAGGTGTGACCGCATTGAATAATCTGTGTTACATTATCATTCGCGTTAAAACTTTCCCGAGTAATAGGACAGGTTGTATTTTGGGGCCTCTCTATATTTGAAAAGGTATTACTAATAGTGGCGGTGTTAATTTCAAGAGGGCTAGGGATTGTTGGTCTTCTGGGTCTGCTTATACCACGCGTAGGAGTAAACAGATTGTTAAAGTGAAATACCGGATCTCGTGGTGGCTGTATACCGCCATGTTGTGTAGCGACCACATTTTGCGAACCAACGCCTCTTTGTCTTCTCGTAGTCGTTTGCGGACGTGTGTTATTTGGATGTGAAATGCCCCCAATATTATTTCTTGGCGCAGTATTCATATCAGTTCCATTTACAAAATAGCTGTATTGATTTGTAGGATTATTTCTATTGTTGCGCTCTGTTACGTAAATAGCCCTTATATTTCTCTCCTGATGGCTCATTAGGTTAATCATATTATTCATTAGACGCCTGCTCACAATAACATCATCTAAATAACTATTTTGCATATGTAATACTATTATATAAATATGTTTAAATAAATGTTAGGAATAACCTATAAGATAATGGAAGATACATTTCAAGAATATAAAGATAAGGGTTTAACTGGTTTGGCGAACGTAGGAAATACTTGCTATTTAAACTCTTGTATGCAGATTTTATCGCACACATACGAGCTGAACGAGTTTTTATTAAAAAAATCATACAAAACCAAGATTAATCGCAAACCAGAGTCTGTGTTACTTGTTGAATGGGACAAACTTCGCGAAATGATGTGGAGCACTAATTGTACGATTGCGCCACATGGATTTGTACAATCTGTTCAGCAGGTTTCAATTCTAAAGAATCGCGATATTTTCTCTGGCTATAATCAGAATGACGTGCAAGAATTTCTAATATTCATAATTGATTGTTTTCATAGCGCATTATCGCGAGAAGTTAATATGCAAATAACCGGTGACGTTAAAACAAATACAGATAAATTAGCTATCTTGTGTTACGAGATGATGAATACGATGTACACAAAAGAGTATTCTGAAATGCTAGATATTTTCTACGGAATTCATATTTCGCGTATTAGTTCTTTGGATAATGAGGTGCTATCTGATAGACCCGAACCTTTTTCTATTCTTAGTCTACCAATTCCCGATAAACAAACCCTGTCGCTATTTGACTGTATGGATGAATATTGTAAACAGGAGAAATTATTCGGCGAGGATGCATGGATGAACGATGCTACAAATGAAAAACAAGACGTATATCGCGGTATTATATTCTGGAGCCTTCCCGATATATTAATTATTGATCTGAAGCGATGGACCGAACAAGGCCAGAAAAATCACAAATTAGTTGATATTCCAAAAAACAATGTTGATCTAAGTAAATATGTGAATGGATATAACAAGAGCAGTCACGTATATGATTTATATGGGATATGTAATCATTCAGGTGGATCAAATGGAGGACATTATCACGCTATTATTCGTAATGCAAATGGAAAATGGTATAACTTCAATGATACGCTAGTAACTGAGATTGCGGAAGATGAGATAGTAAATACGTCTACATATTGCTTTTTCTATCGTAAAAAAAAATAGTTAAGTAAATATATATGGCTACAAATAATGATGTAGATATTCCTGACACAGCTATTGATGAGGCAGATGAAGTAAATGACGCGGAAGTGGTTGATACTACACCACAGGAGATAGAGCCAGAGCCCGATAAAGGATTAGGTGAATATCTAATAACATTAATTAAAAATAACGCGTTCGTGGTAATTTTAATAATAGTGTTATTAGCATACATATTCTTGTTTTCATCTTTAGGAAACAGAAACAGACCTTACGCATCATCCTCGTCTATGGCTAATGGAGCGATGAATCTCGGTGCTAATGCTGGTGCGAATCCTCTGAAGTCCCTTGCTGGTGCGGTAAAATCCGCTACATCTGGTGCTACATCTGGTGCTACATCTGGTGCTACATCTGGTGCTACCGATAATCTTTCTAGTGGGGGCAATGACAAATCAGGTAAATACTTATTGGAGCTGTTTTTATGGTCAATCTTTGTCGTGTTAATTATGTTAAATGGTGTGCTGTATATCTTTAACGTCGATGTGGTAACCAGCATTACCAATTTATTAGGCAATGTTCCGCAGGTGGAGGTCATTGTTGATACGGAAGGAGTTAAGAAATTACAGAAGGTAAAAGCAAAAGAAGTGTATCACATACCCGGTAACCATTATGATTACGAAGCGGCAAAAGCAATATGCAAGGCACGCGATTCGAAATTAGCCAGCTATAGCGAAATGAGCGACGCGTTTGACAAGGGCGCCGACTGGTGTGGGTATGGTTGGTCGGAAGGTCAAATGGCGTTGTTTCCCACCCAGATGGAAAAGTGGGAGAAGCTCCAAAAAATAGATGGGCACGCGAACGACTGTGGGCGCCCCGGTATTAACGGTGGCTACATTGATAACCCCGCCGTTCGCTATGGTGTCAACTGCTTCGGCGACAAGTCTAAAATTACCGCCGAGGAAGCGCTCCTCATGTCAGAATCGACACTCTACCCTAAAACACAGAAGGAGTTGGATTTCGACAAGAAGGTCGATTATTGGAGAACAAAGATTCCGGACATTTTACTGGCACCATTTAACCATAATAACTGGAGTATTTTATAAACAAATAATTATATTGGATAAAATCAAATATAATTAACGGCGTTTGTTAGTTCGGTTCTTGGTTCCTTTTTTTCGGTTAATTTTTAATCGTTTTTTTTTTTGTTTTTTTGTATTTATCTGGGCTAAATTAAAGAGTTTGTCATAGATAGTGTCGTCTATTATATTTGCGGTTTTTTCACTGTATCGTGGATTTAGCTTATCTTTAATGAATAATAGTCCGGCAGGCACGGCCAGTTCGTCAAATAGCGAACTGACTTT
>ERZ651776.5861-NODE-5861-length-10396-cov-4.599574_pt1 | contig 10396 bp, 2 predicted proteins | sample MGYA00514761_ERZ651776 | MGnify/ENA metagenome assembly ERZ651776 | reverse complement strand
CCTTAAGGCCGTGTATTGCGCCATTTCCATTTTGGGGTCTGGGTTTCGAAATTCCTATAAGTGGATACGTTTATTGGTGTGAGGTGCGTTCCGAGTATGCGCCTGCGCGGGAAGTCGCCCTCCCATGCGGCCTCCCATGTGGCCAATTTCATTACTCTAAACTGCAGCAGACACGCACGTCGTGTTTTGTGCATGTGCCGCTATCATGTGCCGGGCATTCCATGGGCCCGCGGCGCAGGCGTCGCGGTTATTTGCATGTGCCACACACTTCTGTTTTTGTGCATGTGCCGGTGTACAATGTCATGTGATGTGCCGTATAGTCGGTGGCGTATGCCCCATCGGCTTGCTACGCCGGCCCGGCGGCATGTACATTCGCGCTTCAGATCGGCGGCCGCGGGGGGCTGCGGTGCCGTTCAGGGGCCGGGGTGGTGGTGCTACGCATGAGGGGCACATGCATAGCTATGGTTCACAGACAGACGTCGGAGTTGCCGCAGGCCTTAAATATCCGCGCCACCAGCCCCACCCCAGAATCTCATCGCCGAAATCTTATCAACGCCTGTTCGCTGTACCGTGAAAACGATGATGGCGGTCAAGATGCGGCCAAGAAGTACAAGAAGGGTTGCCAGGCCCAAGGCTGCACTACGGAAGTGGATTGGGACAAGTCCAACAACAGATACAAGATGTTCTGTGACCACCACTTTGGCAAGCACAAGTCCGGGGACTCAATCACCCTTGAGACTGGCTACACCTGGCGCCCTGTCAGTCCGGGTAAAGGCGACAAGAAAATCAAGGCGCTCAGTCTGGACGTGGTAGACGTGGCTACAGGCAGCAAGAAGTCTGTGGCGGTGGACCCAGCCTTTGTCGAGGCAATGATTGGGATCCAAGCAGGGACTGTAAAGAAGGTGCAAGAGAACGCTCCAATGAGCCTCGATGCGCTTCAAGCTTCCCTGGACAATCTCACGGATTACCAATAGGGCACATACCTGGATGCCAAAGCCACCTCTGCTTATGCAGAGCGAGCCAAACATCCAGGTGACTCTAACAAAAGGGTTAGGGAGACGAGAGAGCCTAGTGCTCACTTGAAACCCATACCCGTATATGATGTTAACAATACATCATGTAACCCACTGCTAATGGCAGGTGACCTACTGGCCACAGGGGCTGGAGCAACAACTCCACTCCTAGCGCTAGGGGCATTCGAAGGAAAAGGTAAGATCCCATTGGGGGCATCGAACCGAATTCCTAAGATACCAACAAGGGCAACAGGTATCATACCCTTGCCCAGCAAAACTCTAACAAAACGTATGGTGCATCAGTCTCTGAGGGAGCAATTCACCGTGCAGATTTTGATGGACCTCTGTGATCGACAGGGGCAAGCATACTCAGTCGCAGTATTCGGATCTGGGGCACTGGGGTGCACCTTATCAGCTATCTCTGTTGGCTTCAAACCTATATGGGGCACAGAGGTGGAGAAGCACATGCGCCAGATGTGGGTCAGCGTGTGCGCAACAAAATGCTATGGCGACACCAATGAGAAGAAATGGTTGGCCGCAGCACATCCAACGTACGGCAAGTCTAGCACCCACTGTGGTTCCTTCTCAACAGGAGGGATGCAAGAGGGATTGGACTGCGATCGTGGTGCTCAGTACCTACTGCAAGTTAACACTGTGGTTGAGTCTGGCGCTAAGATTGCATGCCTGGAAAACGTGGGCAACACAGCTCTGCTCAATGGAGGGCAGGCTGTGAAGCTACTTCGGAAGCTGTTTGACAAAGTGGGGTGGTCAACACACCTCAAAGTGCTGCACGTACGGCACTATGGGGACCCTACCAACAAGTCACATGCTTTCATCATCGCCATCAGCAGAGCAGAATTCGGTGATCGTGCGGATTATTTCACCTTCCCACCGCCGATGTTCTCAGATGAGAACTGCTTCACAGGGCGAGACATAGTTCACAAAGAAGTACCAGCCAAATATCACAGGCACAACGCAGGTGATACAGCGCTCCCAGCAAGGAGCCTGCTACCAGGGCTGCTTCAAAAAGTGGCGCAAATCGCTCCTGGTCAGGGACCAGCAAAATTGACTCATGCTCTATATGGTCTAGACTCAGTGACGCCTACGCCTACTACATTGGGTGCGGGCAGACGTGTCAAGATCGATTGGAAAGCAGGCGATGGATTTGAAGAGACTATTATGTGGACTCCTGAAGAGGCCATGAAGTCAAAGTCATTTTCGGATTCTCACGCCAAACTCATCAGGGATCACTGCCAAAGTGATGCCTTCATGTACGAGTGCGCTGGTCAAGGGGTGGCCTTCTTAACTGGCAGAGCTATAGACCTAGCAGTCTTAGCCTACCTACAAACGCACGGTACGCCAATGGATGTGATCGAGACAGTGGTCACTAGGCCCTCCAAGGGCTCAATCAATCGGATTATCAAACATGTGATCAGGCAGGGGTTAACGCCAAAACTGGTGATACCACCTGCACAGATACACGCCATGGTCTCAAGACTAGAGGACGGGTTCCAGTACACGGTCGAAACCATGTGTTTTGATACTGGGGCTCAAGCACTCTTGGTGTACGCCGATACTCACAACCAATACATGATTGGGGGTGGCAACAAGGCTGATGTACAGGTAATGGGTGCAGCAAAGGGGTCAGGGTTCGGATGCGACCGCAGAGGCACCATCGTGTTTGCGGCTATGGACACAGACGATCAGATTCCAGGCTACAATCCAACACCAGTGCAGGCAGAGTTCATCACCTGCGCTCGAGACCAACTCACCAAACAACTGGGTGGGTATGAGCAATTCTATGCGCTCAAATGGAATGCAAACCTACGTGTACCTGGCGAGGGGCAATCAAAGCTCTGGCGCAAGATGAAGCACGCAGTACCAGGCATAATGAGGCTTGGTGGGCGAGAGCAAGAGGTGATACCACTGCGCAGGGATAATGTTCAAGGATGCTTCTGCATCGACTACATCCCTCTCGTCAGCGCTTCAAAAGACCACCAGCTACTCCTAAACAGGGTATTTCTGGACCGTCAAGATGAGCGCACAACAGCAAATGTCGAGGCAAGCTGGCTGCATATGATGCCAGCGGATGTGGCAGACAAAGCAGAAGCTGCCATAGACCTCGCGACAGAAGGAATGGGCTCAAACAGTGAGCTCTACCCTTTTAGTCCGGTTTTTACCGAAAACCATGAAAATTCCCAAAATAGAAATTCTATTTTGGGCACTCCGATGGTGGATCCAAAATCTCCTGAACTACCCGGTTCTATTGGTGTAAGAAAATCTGAGGAAACGTGTTCGACGCAAAAGTTATCGCCAACAGCACGTGGCGCTGCCAGTGGGGCCAGTGACCAAGAGCTAGTCTATAAAACGCCAGAAAACGCTATTTTGGGAAGTGCCGCTCCAGAGGTTGACAACGTGACAGACTTCACTGAAAGCTTCCGGGAGAGAGATGCCAACGACTTTACTGTGCCACCAGACCCTAACAACATGGGGTTGAAGGAAGGAAAACAGTACGAGATGGTCGTGGGCAGGCACCCTAATGAACGCGAGGTTCGGGGGATGAAAGCGGGGTTTCAAAAGCCAAAATTCCGCAAAATGTCGGAGAGAGACTTCATCGACAAGATTGGACACTGCGGGTGTAGGAACGCTAACTGCTGGATATGTTTTCTGGTGGATGGGGTGCCCAGAAGATTCATGAAAATAGTGGATCCCTTCAAGGATGAGCGCCCAGCGTACAAATTTCACATGGACACCATCACATACTCAGAGCGCTCCATGGAGGGATGCAAGTATGAGACAGTGCTACGGTGCGAAGCCACGCACTACCTCATCTCATTCTACCTTCGACTCAAGAGTGACCTGGTGGAACAATTTCGAGCCTTCCTGACTCACATCAGAAAAGATCACCTTTTCAGCGCCTACCCATATCAGATCATCTGTCTGATCAAGATGGATAACGATGGTGTATGGTCGTACGTATGCGAGAACTGGACGATGTTCAAGGAAGAGTTTGGCATCGACTGCCAATATATCCCAAAAGATGATGACAGAGACGCGGCCCTGGCTGAGTCAACATGTCGCATAGTGGAGTCGATGACCAAGAAAATTCTCATAAGAATGAACCTGAACGGGCGATGGTGGATGCTGGCAAGCAAAGCTGGCAAATGGCTGCTCAACAGGCTACCAACCCACTCCAACTTGGCGCTGTCTTCACCGGATGGGGACAGACCACCACCACTGGAGCTATTCACCAGGGGGTGGTACAGCCGGGACCGTATCAGGAAGGAACTGACAGCATTTTCGCTCCCAGGCACCGTAATACTGGTGCATAGAAAGCAGGGTGGATCAAAGCTGGCGGTTCACGCGAGATGGCTGGTCGTGAGGTCGATGCTGGGTGATCAGATGATTGCATTCGACCCGTGGACTGGCGCTACTCTCAAAGTCAAAGCCTGCAAGCCGTTGCCAATGGTGGATGGGGATAACTTTGACGACTACTGTGGCACCAATTGGCTGGTGAGGGTGATGCGCAGCACGGATGCTATGCCACTCGACCACATGGACAAGATCACGTGTCAGCTACCTCAGTTAAATCTGATGAAGCGACATGTATCTAAGCTTCCTACCTCCAGAGACATGATAAAACTCATGAAGGAGGGTGAGCTATTGGAGCTCATATCAAAAGATATACTGGTAGGCGATGACTCTGAACCTGAAGAAGGTGACGAGGAGGAGCCAGCTAGGAAGGCAGTCTCAAAAGAGTTCACACTCCGCGAGACATCAGGTGATCCGAAGGGTGACAACACCACGAGTTTTGAGGTAGCTCCTCGCCACTCACTGGTAGGTCATTCTGTGGAGGACGAGAAAGTACATGACATAAATATGTCAGCGTATGACTCTGAGCTCCCCATCTCGAATGAGATAGGAAGGGTCGCCGCACCACAGAGTATAGGCGAGGTGCCTGTGGGACCACTGGGAGAGAAACGATCAACCAAATTGTTGTCTCAGGATATACTGCCCATAGGAATTGGTACAAGCGCTAAAAGTGCTACATCCGACCCTACGGAGGCTTTATCACAGTTAAACCGAGCTGATCTGTCACTGCATCACACAGAACGGCGGAAGGGTACCGTGACACTCGAACCATTAAAGATAACACTACCTGGAAAGGTACGTGCCAAAGGAGTGAAGAGATTAAGCACACTGCCAAAGGCTACCATGCCTGCGGTGAAAAGGGTGCCAACCTCGCTCAAAACAGCCACGAAGCCCACCACCATGGAGGCTAGGCTGAATGATCCTGCACTACAACCCGACACTGTCCAACCCTTACTAGGTAACAAAAAGTCACGGTTAGAGACACTAACGCCTAACCCTATCAAAGATGCGGTGCCAGAGCATAATGCTACAGGCCCTGAACAGGCCCAACAGCAGCTTGACACCAGCACGCCTACTCAACCAGTAGGTATATCAACCAAGCGTTCAGTGCAGCAGGACGAAATCTGGGATCTGTTCTCAGTGGGCCTTCCGGATGTACATAGAGATGATGACTCTATGCTGGAAGCGAATCAAGCGATGGATGCTGCAGAGGTTCGAGATGGCTTCAGACGCGGTTACAAATGTGATGGCCTCAGCACATTCAATCAAGAGTGCAAGGAAATGAAAATACCATCACAACTGCGCGAGTGCTATCATCAGTGGCTGCTAGATCAAGACAGGCCACACACAAAGTTCACTCAGATGCAGATTCCACGTAAAGGGGGCAAGGTGGCTAGGGGACTAAAACTTCCCAGGCCAGACGGCCAACTATGGCGTACTCTAAGGGATAAAGCTACTCTGGGAAGGCCACTACCAGCTAGTGTTAAGGCTTTCAACGCAGAACAGCTCATCTCTAAGAATTCTACCCTGGTTCACCAGTCAAACTACGGTGAAAAAGGCGACATCAGTCACTACCGTGATTTCCAGAAGGAGGAGATACAAAACACTCATCTGGCGACACAGGTGGTGCACGCATGGGCAGCAATAGCTCAGAATGGCGCCCTAAACAAGTTCCAGGATCAATACATCGATACGCTGATAAATCCAAAGCAAAAGCAGACACATATCGAATGGGTACATGCGCTGGCAGCCAAAAGTAAGATAAAGTCTAAAGACTGCCTCAAGGTGGATGGCATCATACCACCACCAAAAGGCATACAAGGCATGCTCAAGCACAAGCTAACGCTGGAGTGGCAAGCATCCATAGCCAAGGAGATCAGCTCTCTGACGGAGATGGGCACGATCACTCACTTGCACACAGCCGCTGCATTAAAAGAGTTGGGCATCGACATCGACGAGATGGCACCAGCTCACACGCATATGGTATTCGATAACAAAATCAAGCCAGATGCCATCACCAACCAGGCTACGCTGGATAAGCTGAAGTCAAGGATGGTGGTCGATGGCAGTCAAGGCGTGATGAAAAAGGGCGTGCACTATGAGGACACGTTCAGTGCAACACCAAAGTTAGAGACATGCAGATTGACGGTGGTACTAAAAGTACTACTGAAGCTCTGTGACCTATGTTTCGACGTATCCAATGCTTTTGGATGGGCCAAACGGGATAAACCCATGGCTCTTCACTACCCTAGGGGTATGGATCAATACGATCCTGTCACGGGTGAACGACTATACATGGCGTTATGGTTGAACACCTATGGCACACCAGATGGTGGTAACATCTGGCAGGGCGAGCGTGACACCTTTATACTAAAGAGGTTTAACATTCACCCTTGGACGTGCAAAGCGTGCCTGATGGATCAGTGCATGTATTATTTCACGTACACCACTACTGAACCAGTACCAGAAAGCGAAGCTGCAGATGCTAGAGAGCGCAGCGGTAGCGTACCAGAGTTTCAAAAGCAACTCTTCAGGGGGACCGCCTCCAAGCGTATGTCCAAGGGTGGTTTCCGGGTGCACGAGGTATGGTATGTGGTGTGGACAGATGATTTCGACGGCGTGGGCACTGACCTACCCATCATGGAAGAGATCATGAACGCCTGCCATAAAAATTGGGCAGTAAAACAAACGTCGAATGAATACATGGTTGGGGTTCAACGAAAATTCCAAACCAACCCTGATGGCACGCAGCATGCAACCATGCTTATGCCAGCATATATCGACGGAATAGTGGCGTTATGCCACGATCATCTCATCAAAGCGGGCTGGACCAATGGCGTCATACCAACGGTGCCGTTTCCAAAGGAACAGCTCACTTTACATGACCCAAACGGGGAAGTTACTGACCGCGAGGCCAATACAGTACTCGAACGTGGGTTCAACACGGTCAAGGGCCTCACTATGTGGGCGGGCCGATGCTGCTTCCCGGAATGCCGATATGGCAACTGCCAGCTCTCAAAGGTTGCATCACGACCTACTGAGCTGGCGTGGAAGCATATGATGCAGTTGGTGGCATGGATGCGCCATCATCGACATCGAGGTATCCGATTCAACTCCACTGGCAACGATGTTCCAGTGGCGTATGTCGATGCGTCAAATAAGCAGGATCCAAAGAGCGGTCTATGCCAGTACGGTTTCGATATACGCATGGCAGGGGGACCACTGGTCTCACACAGTTCACTACTCAAGAACGTGGGATTTGGGGCTCCTTCACAAGAAGCCATGGGACTTGGGGAGTGCGTGGGCCATATGTCCCTACGATGGACATCAGCATCAGTGCTGTGGCTACGCAGGCTACTGACGGAAATTGGGCTATCAGACTGGGTCTGTGAGCCAACCGTCATATTCAGTGACAGCGTGACAGCTATCGACTGGGCCAAGTTCGGGAAAATCACGCCTGGGAATAATTACCTGGCACTCGGATATCATCAAACGCGAGAATGGATAAATCAAGGCGAGATCAAGCCTGACCATATACGCGGGTGGGACAATATTTCGGATATGGGGACCAAACCGGTCGAAAAGCAGGTCATCGACAGACTGCTGATGTACTACGTGGGCTATCAGAGCACACTCCCGGAGTATACGCCACCACTATCCAAGAAGCAGAAGCTGAAGGCTGCTGCTGACGCTGTAAACCTCCTAACAATGGGGGCATACTCAGCATATGTGGAGGAAGCTGTATCACGTATATAGTGACTTCCGCAAGGTATGGAACGAATCAACATGAACTGCTAATTGTCGTTTAATTCAATTCATAGAAGCTCTGAATTGAGGGGGACAGTTAATATAGCATTCATAGACACGATTCCACACATGATACACTATGCATTATGGTAGATGTACGCTACGGTAGACTGATGATACCAATATTAGAGTCAGACGTCAGGGCCGGTCCCTTTCATCTGAACTTCCTAATTAGGCATCAAATCTACTCAACGGCTCGACCCTATTAGTACAATACGGGATACTGACAATGTCATACTGTCGGACCCGTCAAGTCTCCGTTACTACACGGAGACTCGTATATTAGCGGCCGCGAGCGTCATCGCCACTCGGTTGAGAAACGCGCTGATACTCATCGGCGTAGCTCTCGATAATAAACACTACGATGCAAGGACAAGATACCACGCCAAGCCCGGCACCAAGCAGGAGCGGCCCTAATCGCGGGCCTGACGCCACGGCAACCGCCTTGGCGGCTCAACGCGCCGAAGCTGACGCGGCATCCGCATCGCAAGCAGAAAAGTCACAAGATGCAGTTATGGGCAACCTATCTTCTATCGACTTTACAGTGCAGTTCCGAGAAGCTGCAAAGCAAATGAAGATCGACTTGGATTCCAAGTCGGACCAAATACCGATATCGAAGCTCCGATCTCTACTCAAGGTCATGGCGACTGGTGCCACGAAACAAGTGGAGGATGTTACCGATCTACTGGGAGCCTCGATGACGACGACAGCTGAAGCAAACAAAGCTGTCGTCACCAGCCTCAACACAGTTGCGGTCTGGAACGAGAAGGAACGACTCCGACTCATCGATGCTGTGGCCCTGGCAAAGGGCAACAGCGCAAACTTCTCGATCTCCGAGAAGCTCTTCCTTGCAGCTGAAGCTGCATTTCACGCTGCAAACAAGATCATCTTCAACCCGAATTATCTGAAATGCTTTCCGGGAGACAGCACAGATACATGCTCAGATGAATATCAGCAAGAGATCCTCTTGCAGATCGACAACCCAAGTGAAGTGGAGGAGAAATTTGGCAAGCAGGTCGACAAAAGAATCTTGGTCAACAAGCGCAAGCTCGAGACCGTCAGGCTCAAGCTGGCAAAGGCCATCAACTCTTCCTGCTCAGCCAACAAGATGGAAAAGGAGAAATACGCTTCCTTCCCTCTTGACAAGTTCCTGGAATGCCATACGCAGAAGGCGTGGATTGCGGTCATAAACGCATGGATCACCAAGCCTGCTGTGCTCGAGAAGTACCTTGAGATTGCGCACGACATTGTGTTCTATTGCAACGCATACGACGTCAACGCTGGTCTATATGGCAAATCAGGACTTGGGATGCTGGCCCCAGTTATGTGGTCGGCGACCCAGAAGCTCGCTGATCCAGCTGGGTTTCTGCGCTCAGAGAGATCTGAGACACTCTACAACGAGATCGAGGCCCTTGGGGTCACCTACTCCAAGGCAAGCGCTGCTTCCAAGAAGGGCGTCAAGACTGGCCTTGATGGCAAGACATCCATCTTGCCAATCAAGGGGGACGGCATCAGGAGGGTTCACCTGCTGTTGCTGTCTCTTGGATGCACTCGATCCAAGGACCTGCGTGAGAACAGGGACATGCTGCGTCTCCTTCACGAAAAGTTCACTGGGGACGCAAGATTGGAGACAGCCATACAGGAGACAAAAGAGCAGCTGGAGGCTGCAGCTCTCCTTGGTGTGGCGCCACAGTGGGAGGATGTGGGGAAACCAATCCAAACCGCCGTGGAGCACAACTGCAGCTACTTCTACGCGAAGGCTGCGACAGAATTTTCGGATGGCAAGATCCTATCCGGTGGTGACATGCAAGATTGCACCGCTACTCTCATCATGCTCTTCACAGAGCTCGATGAGCGCATTGCTGAATCAACCCGGAATGACCCACTTCCAAAAGATAACTCAACAAGATCCAAGGGCAAGTCCCTGGAAGCAATGCAAGCAACGCTGGGAGACAAGACGGTCAAGTCTTCAAGCTACAAGGCTCTCAGCGCTGGCAACAAGACCAAGCTCGCTGCCTTCATGGCAGAGCACTCCAATGCCGATGCTGGCTCCAACAAATGGCAGAGACGCTGCCACGCTTTGTCTCTCCAGATCGCTGAGGGAGTCTCGCTCTCTCTTCCCGACGACCGCAAGAAGTCTAAAGGAAAAGGCGGCAAAGGCAAAGGCAAAGGCAAAGGCAAAGGCAAAGGAGGCAAGGGCAAAG
>ERZ651776.5860-NODE-5860-length-10396-cov-10.242756_pt1 | contig 10396 bp, 15 predicted proteins | sample MGYA00514761_ERZ651776 | MGnify/ENA metagenome assembly ERZ651776 | reverse complement strand
TTGGTAGGAATACGTTAAAGGAATTACCACTAAATCTGCTCTTAAATGAAATTCCATCGTCATCAATATATAAATTTTGAATTGACTGTGGCGATAAATTAAGAACAATTTCTTTTGACTTCGATATGGCCTCTGGAATCAATGTTTTTTTTTCAACTAAACTCATAACGTAAGGAGTGTTTTCATTATCAATGCACCAATCATAAATAGCTCTTATGAGATATGGCTTCTTATCCAAAAAAACTACCTCATTGCTTTTTCTGTTGGGGACATTGCTTCTTCAAACAATGGTCTTTTGAACAGTTTATCTGCATATTTTAAGATTGAAGAGCTTTGATTAGGCAACTTAATTTCGTAATGGTCTAAACGCCATAATAACGGGGCAATCGCAACATCTAACATAGAATATTCATCATGAAGTAAATATGGTTGCTTGCTGAGTATAGGCGTCAACTTAATTAATGTTTCTGTAATAATTTTTCTTGCAGCTGTTTTTTTTGACTGATCTGATGAATCCATATCATGCATATGAATAAATAATTCACTTTCGAAATCTTTTAAAAATAGTCTTGCCCTGGCACGCATAACTGGATCAGGCGGCATAAGTTGTGGATGAGGAAATCTCTCATCAATATACTCGTTAATGATATTTGCATCCGTCAGTACCAAGTCTCTTTCGACTAAAACAGGAGCATTTGAATAAGGGCTTAGTATTGATAAGTCTTCTGACTGATTGGTAAGGTCTACGTCGATCACCTCAAAATCCATTCCTTTTTCAAAAAGGACTATTCTGCATCGGTGGCTGAAGGGGTCTGTTGAATTTGAATATAATTTCATCATTGTATTATTTAATATCTCTCCAATATTCTTTCTTAAGTTTGATTGTCAGGAAAAGCAGTAAGAGTAAGAAACCGATCACATAATATCCCATTTTTTTTCTTTTAAGTTGATCAGGTTCAGACATATAAACTAAATAGTTTGTCAAATCTGCTATCGTCGCATCATACTCTTTTGCATTTAATTTTCCAGAGCTAAATTTTTCTAACTTCTTTGTTTTGGGGTTTAAAATCTTCTCACCCTCTAGCTCCCAAAGGATGTGTGGCATTGCTGAATTAACATACACCGTATTGTTCCATCCCATTGGTCTGGTTGGATCACGATAAAATCCTCGCATGTAACTATAAATCCAATCAGCACCCCTTGACCTTGCAACGACCGATAAATCTGGAGGTGCAGCACCAAACCACTTTTTCGAATCCTTCATAGACATATTGACTGACATCGTGTCCCCAATTTTATTGCCCGTAAACAGCAAATCATTCTTGATCGTTTCTGCAGATAAACCAATGTCTTGAAGATTGCTGTACCTCATATATTTTGCACTATGGCAGTTCAAACAGTAGTTGGTAAAAATCTTCGCTCCTCTTTGCAGAGAAAGATTATCTGTTAAATCAACAGGTGCCTTTGATAGCTCAATATTTTCAGCTGAGAAACTAAGTGGCGAAATGAATAAAAAAATTATGATAAAAAATCTCATTACATCGTCACTCTTTTTGGGACTTTTTTTGTCACATCTTTTTTACTATAGATAGGCATCATGATAAAAAATGCAAAATATACCAGAGTAAATATACGGGCTACAAATGTTGCAACATCTACGCCACCAAGAAGAGGGATTATAGAACTAAACTGCCCCCAGATATTTGAAGGAACTGTCCCCAAATAACCCAAAATAATAAAACTGACTACAAAGGCAGCTAACCATTTTTTATAAAGAATGCCCTTATATCTAATAGACCTTACCTTGCTTTTATCGAGCCAAGGCACAAAGAAGAAGATTAATACTGATAAACCCATAGCTGCCACCCCTGGAAATTGACTTCCTAATATAGGTGGTACTGCTCTCAAAATCGAATAGAAGGGAGTGAAATACCAAGTAGGTGCAATATGTGAAGGGGTTACTAATGGGTCCGCAGGAACAAAATTATTAGCCTCTAAGAAATAGCCCCCCATTTCAGGTGCAAAAAATATGATTGAAGCAAATACAATTAAAAATACAGTGAGACCGGTTAAATCTTTAACAGTGTAATAAGGATGGAATGGAATCCCGTCTAAAGGAATACCCGTTTTTTTATCCTTTGTATCTTTTATTTCAACTCCATCTGGGTTGTTAGAACCTACTTCATGCAACGCAACGAGATGACACATGATTAATCCAGCTAGTGCGAGTGGAAGTGCAATCACATGAAAAGCAAAAAACCGATTGAGTGTGGCGTCTGATACCAGATAGTCGCCCCTCACCCACTCAGCAAGATCTGGACCAATAAAAGGGATAGTTGCAAATAAGTTAACAATAACCTGAGCCCCCCAGTATGACATTTGCCCCCAAGGAAGTAGGTACCCAAAAAAAGACTCAGCCATTAAAAGTAAAAATATAGCTACCCCAAAAAGCCACAAAAGCTCTCTGGGTTTCTTATAGGATCCGTACATTAACCCTCGAAACATATGCAAATAAATTACAACAAAGAAGAGAGAGGCTCCCGTTGAGTGCATATACCTTATCAACCAGCCAAATGATACATCCCGCATGATAAACTCTACCGATGCAAAGGCTTGAGCCGCATCAGGCTTGTAATACATCGTTAGAAAAATACCTGTTAATATTTGCATGACAAATACAAATAATGCTAAAGCGCCAAAAAAGTACCAAAAGTTGAAATTTTTCGGAGCATAGTATTCTGTAAGATGATTTTTAATGAATGAGGAAAGAGGAAACCTTTCATCTACCCAACCCACTAAACCAACAGATTTGTTTTGTGTTTTTGAATTTTTTTTCATTTATCCTTTCTCAGAATCACTTTCTCCAATGATAATTGTTTTATCATCACGATATCTATAGGGAGGTATCACAAGATTAGTCGGTGCAGGTGATCCCTTATAAACCCTTCCCGCAAGATCAAATTTTGAGCCATGACATGGACAGAAAAAACCACCTTCCCAATTATTGCCCATATCACCGCCATCTTTTAATTTTGGTGATGGTGAACAGCCTAAATGAGTACAAATGCCCACCATAACTAATAAATTAGGTTTAATGGATCTCGTTGCATTTTGACAATTTTTGGGTTGTTGTGGTGATTTTGAATCAGGATCTGTCAATATCTCTTTATCATCTAAACTTGATAACATCTTTTTTGTTCTGTTTAAAATCCAAACTGGCTGTCCACGCCATTCAGCTGTTTTGAGCTCGCCATTACTGACTTGTGTTACATCAAACTCTACCGGAGCACCAGCAGCTTTGGCTTTTTCACTGGGACTCATGCTTGAAACAAAAGGGACACCCAGTGCGCAAACGCCGACCGCGCCTGTTGCGGATGTTGCGGCTAACAAAAATTTTCTTCGCTTAAGATCGATTTTTTTGCTACTTTTTGCCATGAATTAATCCTTAAAAATCTTAATGGTATTAGCTTGTAAATGCAGTCGCCATTATAGGTTATAACGACCAATAAATAATATTAAAATTCAAAAAAAAAGCTTTTCTTTAAACAAAAAACTAGCTTTTAAATAATCTATCTGAAATTAATACCCCCATTTCAAATAAAAAAATGACTGGTATTGCTAAAAGGATTTGCGATATGACATCTGGTGGTGTAAAAATTGCTGCAAATACAAACGCAGCTACATAAATATAAGCTCGGTTTGATTTTATTTTATTTAACTTAAGTAATTTAAACTTTACAATCACAATAAGTATGATTGGTATTTGAAAAGCAATTCCAAATGCAAAAAACAAAGCTAAAATCATTTCAAGATACTGTGAAATATCAATCATTAAATCTACATTACCTGGAGCCGTTACTATAAAAAATCTAAAGATATTAGGAAAAAGAACTAAGTAAACAAAAACTAAACCAATCACAAATAACCCAAAACTAAATATTGAGGCTGAAAGAATAAAAACTTTCTCTTTTTTATACAATCCAGGTCCTACAAATTTCCATATTTGAGAGAAAATTAATGGTAACGAAATAATTAACGCAACAAATAAGGTAATTTTAAAAGGTGCCACGAAGGTTGCTGTTAATTTTGTAGAAATTAAACTGCCATTTACAAATGAGAGTTGATTAATTAATGGCGTAGCAAAAAATTCGTATATCTCGTTTGAAAAAGGGAAGAGAGAAATAAATATTACAAAAAAAATTATGGATGATCTTACTAAAACTGACCGAAGATCTTTAAAATGTGATAAAAATAATGTCTGCTTTTTCAAATTTTTTTTATACTTTTCTTTGCACGATTTTTCAAAATTTTAAACTCGTTTTCAATTTTCTTTAATTCTTGAAACTTGTCCTCTCTCTCTATTTCATCCTTTATATCTAACAAAGAATTTTTTGCTTTTTTATAAAGCTTTGACATAGCCTTGAAAAGAGTCGGGAAATTTTTAGGAGAAATAAAGATAATCGCTACAAGCAATACTACACATAGTTCTGCGAAAGAAATATCAAGCATGATTTTTATTTAGTTTTTTTTATTTTTGTCTTTTGTTTTTTTTTAGGCTCATCTTTGTCGTTCATGCCCTCTTTGAAACTTTTTATAGCTGACCCTAAATCACCCCCTATATTTTTTAACTTTCCTGCTCCAAAAATTACCAAAACAATTAACAAAATAATTATTAATTCCGTTGTTCCAATCATAATTTAAGCTCCTTTAAATTTTAGCTATTTTTTCGCTTCCACCATAAACATGAAAATGAATGTGAAAAACTTCTTGCCCACCCTTTTCTCCACTATTGATCATAACCCTAAATCCCTCAAGTCCATTTTCTTTTGCTAATTTAGGAGCCAGTAGCAACATTTTAGAAAGAAGTTCTTTGTGCTTTTTTTCGCATGAAAATAAATTTTCAATATGCTCCTTGGGGATGATCAACAGATGAACTTTATCAATTGGATTAATATCTTTGAAGACAAGTAATTCTTCATCCTCATAAACTATGCTTGCAGGGATTTCTTTTTTTACAATTTTACAAAAAATGCAGTCATTTTTATTCACTTTACTTTTTTAGTTCTATTTAATTTTTCTTCTATCCCAGATATACCCTGTCTTGTTTTTAACTCGTTTGTTATATCTTCAACTGTGAGGTTTTTTTTTGCCAAAACGACTAGACAATGAAACCACAAATCAGCAACCTCATGCACAATATTGCTTTTATTATTTAATTTTACGGCATCTATTACTTCAAATGCTTCTTCTTCAATTTTTTTAAGGGTTTCATTAATGTCGCTTTGTTGAAGCATTGCCGTATAAGATTTTTCAGGATTTTCGCCTTTTTTAGATTTAATGATGCCTAAGAGATGTTCTAAGAATTCATCTTTCATTTTTTATCCTTATATATTTCATCTGGATTCTTAATCACCTTCTCACATTCTTCAATAATATTACTCTCCATATCTACTCGATAATAAAAACAACTCTCCCTACCTGTATGACAACTTATTCCACCTTCTTGTTTTACTTTAATAAGTAAAACATCTTTGTCACAATCAATAATCATATCTTTGATATGTTGATAGTACCCTGATGATTCACCTTTGGTCCAAATTTTCTTTCTGGAGCGTGACCAATATATTGCTTTCTTTTGTTTAATGGAGGCTTCCAATGACAAGCGATTCATCCAGGCAAACATAATGACTTTATTTGAAATATGATCCTGTACTATCACAGGAACGAGCCCATCCTCTGTCCATTTAATATTTTCTATCCAATTTTTCATAATCTCATCTCAATTCCATGCTCGTGCATATATTTTTTTGCCTCTTTGATTGAATACTCACCGTAATGAAAAATACTTGCAGCAAGTACAGCATCCGCTTCACCTTCTTTGATACCATCAACTAAGTGTCTAAGTGAGCCTGCTCCCCCAGAGGCAATAATTGGAATATCGACTGCATCCGAAATAGACTTCATTAAATTATTATCAAACCCTTTTTTTGTTCCATCCCTGTCCATACTTGTAATCAATAATTCACCTGCTCCAAAATCAGCCATTTTTTTGGCCCATTCAATTGCATTTATCCCAGTAGCATTTCTACCACCATGTGTAAAAACTTCATAATGATCATCAATTTTTTTTGCATCAATTGCAACTACTATGGCTTGTGAACCAAATCTACTTGATGATTCAGATACAAAATTTGGATTTAAAATTGCAGATGTATTAATACCTACTTTATCTGCTCCTACATTTAATAAATTTCTAATATCGTCACAATTCCTTACTCCTCCTCCTACAGTTAAAGGAATGAAAATTTGATTAGCAACCTTTTCGATAATGTCGAACAATAAGCCTCTATTATCTGAACTTGCAGTGATGTCTAGAAAAGTTAATTCGTCTGCGCCTTGCTCATTGTAAGATCTTGCAATCTCAACCGGGTCTCCTGCGTCTTTTAACTCAACAAAATTAATTCCTTTGACCACTCGGCCATCATTGACGTCTAAACAAGGAATAATTCTTTTAGCAACGGTCATAACTACCCTGTTAATTTCTCTGCTAAATCATTAGCTTCTTTAAAATTTAACGTACCCTTGTATATAGCTGTCCCTGTTATAACTCCACGAATCCCAACATTAGCCACATCACAAAGTAATTTAATATCATTTAAATTCGAAACTCCACCGCTTGCAATGACGGGTATTTTGAGTGCCTCTGAAAGCTTAACGGTCGCATCCACATTGACACCAGCTAACATACCATCTCTTCCAATATCGGTATATATAACTGATTCGACACCATAATCTTCAAACTTTTGTGCTAATTCAATCACATTATGTCCTGTCATTTTCTCCCAACCATTAATGGCAACGTCACCATCTTTTGCATCGAGCCCAACAATTATCTGGCCGGGAAAAGCAAAACATGCCTCGTGTAAAAATCCAGGATTCGTAACAGCTGCTGTTCCAATTATTACTGAATCAACACCACTATTTAAAAAACTTTCGACTGTATCAATATTTCTTATACCGCCACCTAGTTGAATTGGAATTTCACCTCCAACCTCAGAAACGATTGACTTTATAGCCGTTTCATTAACTGGTCTACCCGAAAATGCTCCATTTAAATCTACAAGATGAAGTCTTTTGGCTCCTTCATCAACCCATTTTCTCGCCATTTCTGAAGGGTTTTCAGAAAAGATAGTAGATTTGTCCATTAAACCTTGTTGAAGTTGAACACACTTGCCATCTTTAAGATCAATAGCTGGGATTATTAACATAGCATTAAATTTTCCATGAAATAAAATTATCTAATAACTGTAAACCCAATTCAGCGCTCTTTTCAGGATGAAACTGGGCGGCAAAAATATTCTCTTTAGCGATTGCACAAGTAAATTCCTCACCATGATTTGTTGTACCTGTGACATATTCTTTTTTTACATCTGACGCATAAAAACTATGAACAAAATAAAAAGAACTGCCTGGGTTTATATTATTCCACATAGGATGATTTTTAGACTGATGAACCTTATTCCAGCCCATATGGGGAATTTTAATTCTCACTTGCTTGTTTGGTTGAAATTTTTTTATCCTACCTTCAAAAATACCAAAACCATCAACATCACCCTCTTCACTTTTTTCAAAAAGCAATTGAAGTCCTAAACAGATACCCAAAAAAGGTTTCTTTTTAGCTGATTCAATCACCACATCCCTGATACCTCTTTTGTCTAACTCTTTAATACAATCTGGCATTGCTCCCTGGCCAGGGAAAATTACTTTATCAGCTTTATAAATAAAATCAGGGTCACTACTTACCTTGGATGGAGTTTTTGGTGCAATATACCGTACAGCGTTGTGAACTGATTTTAAGTTGCCGATACCATAATCGATAATTGCAATCATAAATAAGAATTATTTAATTAGGTTTAAAGAGACCCTTTGGTTGAAGGCATTTCACCTTTAATTTTTTCATCAATTTCAACAGCAAACCTTAAAGCTCTCCCAAAAGCCTTGAAAATGGTTTCTGACTGATGATGCGCATTATCTCCGCGAAGATTATCAATATGAAGTGTTATATTTGCGTGATTTGTAAACCCTTGGAAAAATTCATGAATCAAATCCACATCGAAGTCTCCAATTCTTGCTCGGGTAAATTCAACATTTAATTTTAGACCAGGCCTACCTGATATATCTAAAACAACTCTCGAAAGTGCCTCATCAAGAGGGACGTATGAATGTCCATATCTTCTTATCCCTAACTTATCTCCTATGGCTTTATTAAATGCCTGGCCCAGTGTAATTCCAATATCTTCGACAGTATGATGAGCATCAATATGTAAATCACCTTTTGCTTTTATATCAATATCATTATAGACCTTCTGCTGGTAACCTATGAATGAAATATTTACTGTATACGTACCTGGCTTGATATTTTTAATGGCGAAACTCCCATCTGGCTCAGAGATAGCTGCACCGTATGTACCTACTATTCGTACGTACGCGCCCACTAGTTTTTCACCAGTCTCCTCGTCACTCAGTACTCCCTTTAGCGTGCCTAACTGAGCAAAACTCACTAGGGCAAATAAAAGAGCACATATACTACCAGTTAAACGCTTCATTCAGTACTTTATTTATGACTTGATTTTGGTTCGATTTCAGTTTATTGAGTTTATGCAGTTCAATTGTAAATAGCACTAGATTCACATTACCCAAATTATTTTTCCTTCTAATGGCTATCGTATTCGGTCCTTTCCACCCACCACTTGGGGTAAGGTCTGCCGTATAAAATACTTCCGCATCTACCGCAGGATAAAATGGATCTGCGGCTAATAAGAAGTTAGCAGGCTGCAAGTCTGGATAGTCTGACGATGAGCTAGTAGCAAAGCTATCATTTGTAAAAAATGCTTGCCCTCTACTTCTGCTCAAACTATCAATAGACAATACTCCGCCAATGATGCTGAGGTCTACCCCAGTAGCAAAAGCTGTAGAAATTAGCACTTTCTTATCACTATCTATAAGTGCTTGAATAACTGGAGCTGCAAAGTCTAACAACGTACCGTCCGCTCCTGTTAGTGGATTGCTAAAGTTACTCTCATCCGTATGAAAAAATACTTTATCATAGTTTAGCGCCAACAGTTTAAAACTAGGCTCCCAAAATCGAGGTTGGTTTAAACCCCCATTGCCAGCGTAGTCTACGAAATCTGCTGTAGCATAATTATCTTTGACTAAGGTCTTATACTCCGAAGTAATAGATGCATTATGCCCACCTACTACGAGTAAGTCCGAAGACTGACTGCGCACAAAAATACGCGCTGCACTATCGATTGTACTCTCGGCATTCGCTATATCACTTACTTTGAGTTGTATAATATTGGCACCGTTATTCACAAAACCGTCTATCGTCAAAGCAGGCTGATCCGATAAACCATAGTACACTCCTGCGGCACCTGCTCCCACTGTGGTAGGATTACTTGGCATCACAGAAAGCAACTTTTGATTTAGATCAATCTCTTTCCACTCGCCTTCATTGGCGCGTATGTATGCTTGTTTTAATGTATTATCCCCATCTGGGTCTGCTGCGGAGTATCTAAATGTAATTACTAAGTTAGTAGTATCTATAGGAAGACTCTCCTCATCTATAGTCACAGAAGGGGGTGAGTTTTTAAGAGGAACCAATAGATAGGCAGGAGTGGGATCCACTACACCTTCGTCATCTATGGCTCGAACATAAAAATCAATATCTGTGGAGTCATCATCAGGATCTATAGCGAATAAAAAGGTGCTATCTTGAATCTGTGTGCGCGTCCACTCGCCTTCGTTTATCTTAAACTCATAGTAGGCTACATATCCATCAATATCGGTACCAAACCAACTAAGGCTGACCGTACTGTTCAGGCGTGCATTCCCCGTGAGATTAATCTCTTCAATGCTCAGTTTCGTTTCCGGAGCTGCATTGGGCAGATCTTCTCCTTTTTTGCACGAAAAGATAAAAACAAAAAGACTGAGCACGATAATGCTCAATCTTATGTTCCGATATTTTAAGGCGGTTTTATGCATTAAAGTTTTACAAACTTAGCAGAGGCTTTATGTCCTTCTTTGCTTGTAAATTCTAAGATATAAAGACCACTCATCAATGCACTTACATCTACTGTAGTGTTTTCTAGCAAAACAGATTCAGCTACTACTCTACCATCTAGACTCCTTACTGTACATGTTCCTTGAGCATTATTCTCTACCTCAACATTAATTACAGAAGTAACCGGATTTGGATAAAAACGCATACCCAATGCCTTAAAATCTTGAACAGACACTATCTCTGGATAATCTGTAGTATCTAATTCTACACTAAATCCAACTAGGTCATCATTGTTTCTTGGCTTAACCGCATACTGATTAAAACCGTAATATA
>ERZ651776.5859-NODE-5859-length-10396-cov-46.060568_pt1 | contig 10396 bp, 6 predicted proteins | sample MGYA00514761_ERZ651776 | MGnify/ENA metagenome assembly ERZ651776 | reverse complement strand
CATATATTGCTATGCAAGCAGAGTTAACTTTAAGTTTTAGTTATACTTTAGAAAAAATAGTGAATAATCATTTTGGTAGAGATATAAAAAAGAAAAAGGCTAAGACGGCTTTAGAATCTATGAAAAGTTTAGATAAGAATGAGGTAGATATATCAATTTTACCTTATCCGAGTAATGATAATGATTGGTGGGTAAAATTTAAGTGTTTTACGAATATTTTTGTAATAGGAAGTATTTCAGAAAATTATATTGGAATTCCTCAGGCATTAATTCTAGGCAAACAAAATATAGAATATGCAGACAAAAATATTATTTTAGCTACAGGCTCAAAACCAATAGAAATTGGCTCAGCAAAATTTGATGATACTAATATTGTTGATTCTACTGGAGCACTTGAATTTAAAGCAGTTCCTAAAAAACTTGGCATTATTGGTGCTGGCGTTATAGGCCTTGAACTTGGAAGCGTTTGGGCAAGATTAGGCTCAGAAGTAACTATGCTTGAGGCAATGCAAGATTTTTTACCAATGGTAGATAAAAAAATAGCTAAAGAGGTCTATAAAGAATTTACAAAGCAGGGCCTCAATATAAAGCTAGGATGCAAAGTAACTAATGCAGTAGCTAATAAAACTAATGTAAATGTTAAATATGAAGAAGATGGTTCTTCTTCTGATGAAATTTTTGATAAATTAATAGTTTGTGTAGGCAGGTCTCCAAATACTGAAAATCTTTTATCTGATGATTGTGGAATTGAATTGGATGACAAGGGATTTATTAAAGTTGATAGTTTTTGTTCTACTAATGAACCTGGAGTTTGGGCTGTTGGTGATGTTGTTAGAGGGCCAATGCTTGCTCATAAAGGAAGTGAAGAAGGAGTTATGGTGGCTGAAAGAATAGCCGGAAAGCATGCAGCAGTTAATTATGACCTTGTTCCTTCTGTAATTTATACGCATCCTGAGGTAGCTTGGGTGGGCAAGAATGAAGAGGAATTAAAGGCAGAAGGGGTCGAGTATAAAAGTGGATCATTTCCATTTGCTGCAAGTGGAAGGGCTCTTGCTACTGACGAATCAGTTGGTTCAGTTAAAGTATTAGCTGATAAAGTTACAGATACTATTTTAGGAATCCATATTTTTGGACCTTCTGCTGCCGAACTTGTTCAACAAGGCTTGATAGCAATGGAATTTGGTTCAAGCTCTGAAGATATAGGACTTACAATGTTTAGTCACCCAACTGTATCCGAAGCACTTCACGAAGCAGCCTTAGCTGCAAACAGTAACGCAATTCATATAGGAAATAGAAAAAGATGAATCTTCATGAATACCAAGGCAAAGAATTATTTGCCAAATATGATCTGCCAGTCTCTTTAGGTAAAGTAATTTCTAATGCTGAGGATGCAATTAATGCATGCAGAGATATTGGAGGTAATAAGTGGGTCGTTAAAGCACAGGTGCATGCTGGTGGAAGAGGGAAAGCTGGAGGAGTTGAGTTAATTAATTCTCCTGACGAGGCTGTAGCATTTGCAAAAAAGTGGCTTGGTAAAAAGCTAGTTACATATCAAACAGATTCAGATGGTCAGCTTGTAAGCTCCATTCTTATAGAGGAATGCACAGATATTGCTGATGAATTATATCTGAGCGCAGTAGTTGATCGAGCTTCTCAAAGAGTTGTTTTTATTGCTTCATCTGAAGGTGGTGTCAATATTGAAGAAGTTGCTAAAAACTCACCTGAAAAGGTTATATATGAATCAATAGATCCTTTAACGGGCGCACAGCCTTTTCAAGCAAGAAAAATCTCTAAAGTTCTTGGTTTAAATCAATCACAAACTAAACAATTTTCAAAAATATTACCCAATCTTATGAAGCTTTTTGTAGATCGTGATTTAAGTTTATTAGAAATTAATCCACTTGTTATAACTGCAGGTGGAAATTTACATTGTTTGGATGCAAAAATTAACATTGATTCAAATGCTATATTTAGACAACCAGAAATTGCAGCAATGCATGACCCCTCTCAGGAAGATGAAAGAGAATCTGAGGCTGCAAAAAATGATCTTAGCTATGTCTCCTTAGATGGAAATATTGGTTGTATGGTTAATGGTGCAGGTTTAGCTATGGCAACAATGGACATAATTAAATTATATGGAAAAGAGCCAGCTAATTTTTTAGATGTTGGTGGGGGAGCTTCAAAAGAAAAAGTTTCTGCTGCATTAAAAATAATTCTATCAGATAAAAATGTTAAAGGAATTTTAGTAAATATTTTTGGCGGAATAATGAGATGCGATGTTCTTGCTCAAGGAGTAGTAGATGCAGCTAAAGAAATAAATATTAGTGTTCCATTAGTTGTTCGACTTGCGGGAACAAATTTTAAAGAAGGAAAAGAAATATTAGATAACTCAGGATTAAAATTAATATCTGCTGAAAATTTAGATGATGCAGCTAAAAAAATTGTAGAGGCAATAAAATAATATGTCAGTTTTAGTTAATAAAAATACAAAAGTGATTTGCCAAGGTTTTACTGGTGCACATGGTACTTTTCATTCTGAACAAGCTATTAAATATGGAACTAATTTAGTTGGTGGAGTAACTCCTAAAAAAGGAGGTCAAAAACATTTAGATAGACCTGTTTTTAATAGTGTTGTGGAAGCAAAGGATAATGTTGGTGCAGACGCAACAATGATTTATGTGCCTGCTAAATTTGCTGCTGCAGCTATTATAGAAGCAATTGATGCATCAATAGAGTTAATAGTTTGTATTACTGAAGGTATACCAGTTCAAGATATGCTTAAAGTAAGACAAAAATTAAATGGTTCAAAAAGTAGATTGATAGGACCAAATTGCCCAGGAATAATTACACCAGATGAATGCAAAATTGGAATTATGCCAGGAAATATTCACAAAAGAGGATCGGTTGGAATTGTATCCAGGTCTGGCACACTCACTTACGAGGCAGTTGCACAAACAACCGAGAATGGTTTAGGTCAATCAACTTGCATTGGTATTGGAGGTGATCCAATTAACGGCACAAACTTTATTGATTGTTTAGATTTATTTTTAAATGATGAAGAAACAGAATCTATTTTAATGATAGGAGAAATTGGAGGTACAGCAGAAGAGGAAGCTGCTGAATTCGTTAAAAATCACAAAATAAAAAAACCAATCGTTGGTTTTATTGCAGGAATTACAGCTCCCCCAGGACGTAGAATGGGTCATGCGGGTGCTATTATTTCAGGAGGAAAAGGTGGTGCAGAGGATAAGATAAAGAAAATGGAAGAATCTGGTATTACTGTCGCTAAATCGCCATCAATAATTGGAAAAACTTTATTTAATAAATTGTCAAATTGAAAAATAATATTAGAGGATTATATTAAATAAATAGATGTCATCATCAAAAAATCTTGAATACGAAAAAACTTCATTTTTAAACAAATCTAATAGTGCATTTATTGAGCAAATGTATCTTAAGTTTATTAATAAGGATACAGATTTACCAGATAGCTGGAAAGATTATTTTGAAGGAATTGGAGATGAATTAAATACTATTGCAAATGAAATTAATGGACCTTCATGGGGGCCTAAAAAAAATAAAGCAAATATAGATGAGCTTCAAAAAAAAATAGATCGAGAAGATGTAGATTCTATTAGTAATAATTTAAGCATCAAAACAACTCATGTAAACTCATCTAGATCAAATGAAGACTCAATAAAAGCTGTCTCGATGATTAGATCTTACAGACAAAGAGGACATCTTATTGCTAAACTTGATCCATTAGAATTAATTAAATCAGACTATTTAGACGAACTTCATCCTGAATCTTTTGGATTCAAAAAAGAAGACTATGACAAAAATATCTATTTAGGTGGAGTTACCAATAGAGAAAATTCAAATATTAGAGAAATATTGGGATTTTTAAAAAAAACTTATTGTGGACCAGTTGGATATGAATACATGCACATTTCAAACCCAACAGAAAGAAAATGGTTTAGAGATAGAATAGAAAAATCCAAAGATAATATGAATTTTACCAAAAATGGTAAGGAAGCAATTTTAAATAAATTAATTCAAGCAGAGGGTTTTGAAAAGTTCCTTCACACAAAATATGTTGGAACTAAAAGATTTGGATTAGATGGAGGTGAAAGCTTAATACCTGCGCTAGAACAAATAATTAAGATTAGTGGTCAAGCTCAAGTTTTAGAAGTTAAGATTGGCATGTCCCATAGAGGAAGATTAAATGTCTTAGCAAATGTTTTGCAAAAGTCTTACAAAAGAATATTTAATGAATTTGCTGGAGAATTTGGTACATCAACAGATGATAGTGCGGATGATGTTAAATATCATTTAGGTGCTTCTTCTAATAGAGAATTTGATGGAAATTCAGTACATGTCAGTTTGACAGATAACCCTTCTCATTTAGAAGCAGTTAATCCAGTTGTTCTTGGTCAAACTAGAGCAAAACAATTTTTTCATAAAGATAAAGAAAGAAATAAAGTGATACCAATTTTGATTCATGGTGATGCTGCATTCGCAGGTCAAGGAGTAGTTGCTGAGTGTTTTGCAATGTCTGGATTACCAGGCCATAATACTGGAGGCACAATCCACATAATAGTTAACAACCAGATAGGATTTACTACCAGCCCAAGATTTGCTAGATCCTCTCCCTATCCTTCTGACGTTGCAAAAATGGTTGATGCTCCAATTATTCATGCAAACGGAGATGATCCAGAAGCAGTTGTTTATGCGGCTAGAATAGCAACTGAATTTAGATTGAAGTTTAATAGAGATGTAGTCGTAGATTTAATTTGCTATAGACGGTTCGGTCACAATGAAGGAGATGAGCCGTCATTTACTCAACCTTTGATGTATGAAAAGATTAGATCACATCCTTCAACTATAAAAGTTTATGGAAAGAAACTTGTAGATGAAAATATTATTTCTAACGAAAGTTTAGATAATTCGATTAAAACATTTAAAAATTTACTTGATGAACAATTCAAAAGTGCAAAAGATTATAAACCTAAAATTGCATGGTTTGAAGGCACATGGTCTGCATATAAACCTGAAAAAGGAAAAGATAAAAGAGGAGTAACTGGAGCAGATACTAATAAACTTTTAAAAATTTCAGAAAAAATAAATTCTTCATCTGATGAATTAAACTTACATAAAACAATTGTTAAAATATTAAATAATAGGAAAGAGGCTGTTAAAAATGGATTAAATATAGATTGGTCAACAGCAGAAGCGTTAGCATTTGGATCTTTATTAGAAGAAGGTTATCCAGTAAGGTTAGTTGGACAGGATTCTGGAAGAGGAACATTTAGTCAAAGACACTCTGTATTAAGAAATCAAAAAGACAATAGTCGATATGTTCCATTAAACAATATTTCAAGTAACCAAAAACAATTTGAGGTGGTTGATAGTTTCTTATCTGAGCTTGCTGTTTTAGGATTTGAGTATGGTTATAGTTTGGTTGAACCAAATACTCTTACACTTTGGGAGGCGCAGTTTGGTGATTTTGCTAACGGCGCACAAGTTGTCATTGATCAATTTATTGCATCAGGAGAAAGAAAATGGAGAAGGGCCTCTGGATTAGTAATGCTATTACCTCATGGTTATGAAGGTCAAGGACCAGAACATTCATCAGCTAGATTAGAAAGATTTTTGCAAATGTGTTCAAACGATAACATGCAAGTAATGAATTGCACAACACCTGCAAACTATTTTCATGCTCTTAGAAGACAAATGCTTAGGGATTTTAGGAAGCCACTAATTATGATGACACCAAAATCTTTGTTAAGAAACAAGTATTGTGTTTCTAACATAGAGGACTTTAATAAAAAGAATTCGTTTCATAGAATTTTATGGGATCATGCTATAGATCCAAAATCAAAGGGTTTTATTAAGTTAAAAGAGAGCTCTAATATTAAAAAAGTTATATTATGCTCTGGTAAAGTTTATTTTGATTTATTGGAAGCTAGAGAAAAATTAAAAAAAGATGATGTAGTATTGTTTAGAATAGAACAGCTTTATCCTTTTCCGGCAAAAACTCTTGTTAAAGAGCTTAAACCATATGCAAAAAATTCAAAATTTTTTTGGTGTCAGGAAGAGCCAAAAAACATGGGTGCATGGTTTTCTGTTAGAGATTATATCCAATGGACATTGGATACTATTAAGGCTAATAATAAAGAAATTTCTTATATAGGAAGAAGCCCAGATGCATCTCCTGCTACAGGATATGCAAAAAGGCATATTTCTCAACAACAAGAAATAATTAATAAGGTATTTGAATAATTTGAGATGAGTGAAAAAATTTTAGTCCCAGTTCTTGGAGAAAGTATTACTGAAGCAACAGTTGCAAAATGGTTAAAAAACACTGGTGATACAGTTGAAGCAGATGAGCCAATTGTAGAGCTTGAAACAGATAAGGTTAACCTAGAAGTGCCGTCTCCAGTAAAAGGTACTCTAACAGAAATTAATTCAAAAGATGGTTCTACAGTGGAAGTAGGGGCTCTCTTAGGTTTAGTTTCAGAAAATGGAGCTGCCACATCTTCTGTAAAAGAAAAAGAAGAAGAGATAAAAAAAATAGAACCTACTTCTAAAGAAAACAACGTAATTAAATTAGATGCGTCAAAAAAAGAACCAAAAATTTTTGAGGAAAAAAATGAAGTTAAAAAAGAAACAGTGGAAGAAAAACCATTAATTTTAACAGATGAAGTTGTAGAAAAAAAAACATCAAATGAAAAATTAGAAAATACAACCCCTAAACCTAATTTAGAAAATCAAATACTCTCTCCAGCTGTAAGGAAAATAGTAGCTGAAAAAAAAATAGATATTAATTCTATAAAAGGATCTGGAAAAGATGGAAGAGTTTTAAAAGGGGATCTTATTAGTTTGATGGGGGTTAACCCACAGCCGTCTGATAGAAAAGTCCAATATGGTCAAGAGGAAAGAATCAAAATGACCAGACTAAGACAGACTATTGCTAAAAGATTAAAACAGGCTCAAGAAAATGCAGCACTATTAACTACTTTTAATGAAGTCGATATGTCAAGTATCATGAAAATGAGGAAAGAGAATCAACAAGATTTTCAAAGTCGATATGGGATAAAATTAGGCTTCATGTCTTTTTTTGTAAAAGCATGTGTGGTTGCTTTAAAAAATTTCCCTGCAGTAAATGCTGAAATTGATGGAGATGAAATAATTTATAAAAATTATTATAATCTAAGTTTTGCAGTTGGAACTGATAAAGGTTTGGTGGTACCAGTTTTAAGAAATGCTGACGAATTATCATTTGCAGATATTGAAAAAAATATTAAAGAGATTTCGGAAAAAGCAAGAGACGGAAAATTAACAATTGAAGATCTTCAGGGTGGAACATTTACTATAAGCAATGGTGGAGTGTATGGATCGATGTTGTCAACTCCAATATTAAATCTTCCTCAGTCAGGTGTTCTTGGAATGCACAATATAGTTGAAAGAGCTGTTGTGGTAGACGGAGAAATTAAAATTAGACCAATAATGTATTTGGCTTTGTCATATGATCATAGAATAATAGATGGCAAAGAGTCAGTTTCTTTTTTAAAAATGGTTAAAGAAAATTTAGAGGACCCTAGAAGGTTGTTTTTGGATATTTAAATGTCAGAAAAATTTCAAGCTGTTGTAATTGGTGGTGGTCCAGGTGGTTATGTTTGTGCAATCAGACTTGCTCAGCTTGGTCTCAAAACTGCTTGTATCGAATCCAGAGGGTCTCTTGGAGGAACCTGCTTGAATGTTGGCTGCATACCCTCAAAAAGTTTATTAAATCTATCAGAGGAATTTCATAAAGTTCAAAATTTATCCAGCAAAGGAATTGAAGTTGGAGAAGTTAAGCTCAATCTTGAGAAAATGATGAAAAGCAAAGATAAAGCGGTAACTATACTTACCAAAGGTGTTGAATTTTTATTAAAAAAAAACAAGGTTACCTATTTTAAAGGATTAGGAAGTTTGAAGTCTAAAAATGAAATTTTGATTAAAGATGATCAAAATAAAGAAATCATAATAGAGGCTGAAAAAACAGTTATTGCAACTGGTTCTGTGCCAGTATCTTTACCAGGAATTGAAATTGATGAAAAAATTATTGTTTCATCAACAGGTGCACTAAAATTAGACAAGGTTCCAAAAAAAATGGTTGTTGTGGGTGGTGGCTATATTGGATTGGAGATGGGCTCTGTTTGGTCAAGATTAGGAGCTGAAGTTCAAGTTGTTGAATTTTTAGATCATATCACACCAGGAATGGACAAAGAGATCTCTTCAGAATTTATGAAGATTTTAAAAAAACAAGGTATTAAATTTAATATGCAGAATAAAGTTGAAACCATTAAAAAATCTAATTCTGGAGCAGTTGTTTCTACAGTGGATAAAGATGGAAATAAAAATAATTTTGATTGTGATGTTGTTTTAATTTCAGTCGGTAGAAAACCAAATACAGAGGGTTTAAATTTAGAGTCCGCTGGGATTGAAATGGATGAAAAAAAAAGAATTAAAACTGACAAAACATTTAAAACAAATGTACACAATGTCTTTGCAATAGGGGATGTTATTGATGGACCTATGCTTGCACATAAAGCTGAAGATGAAGGGATCGCAGTTGCAGAAAATATTGCTGGGCAATCTGGTCATGTTAATTATGATACTATTCCTGGAGTAGTTTATACTTCACCAGAAGTTGCATCTATTGGAAAAACTGAGGAACAATTAAAGCAAGCAAACACAAATTACAAAATTGGTAAATTTTCTTTTATGGCAAATTCAAGAGCAAAAGCAATTGATGATGCTGAAGGATTTGTAAAAATTTTAGCAGATGAAAAGACAGATAAAGTATTAGGAGCTCATATAATTGGACCGCATGCTGGTGAATTAATAGCAGAAATTGGTATAGCAATGGAATTTGGTGCAAGCTCAGAAGATATTGCAAGAACCTGTCATGCTCATCCAACTTTTTCAGAAGCTGTTAAAGAAGCAGCTTTATCAGTAGATAAAAGAGCAATACACTCTTAATCCCATATTATCCTATAAGATTTTTAAATTACCTTTTAGTACCAACGATAATAATCAATTATTAGAAGACTATTTAAATTTTTGTAATCGTTGGTATTCCACATTTATTAAAACATTTACTTTGGATTTAATGGTGATTTTATGGTGCGAACCTAAAAAACTCTATGGTCGATTTATGGTCGATGACTGTATTGTTGTTTTCACTAGCTCCATCACCTAGACACTTGATTAGAGGTTTGTTATAATTTCAAGTAATATTCTTACTTAATTAGATTTATTAGCACTTGTAGTTTCAAACCATACCCACTCACCATCATGATCTCTACAGGCTTTGTTTTCATAGATATTATATTCTGATCTTCTTATTAAAACTTCCATATAATTTCTGCAGAAATAACCCTCTTCATTAATTATTGTATTAATGGGTATTATATAACCCTTATACGATGCTGATTTCCAAACATATTTTTCACCATCTTCTTTTGTTTCAAGAGCAATTAATAAGTTCTCAACGGCCCTTTTTGTATTGAAGTCTGTCATTTTACTATATAATTTTTCTTCTAATTGTTCATTTGAATGTGAGGGTAATATTAATAAAAATAAGAAACAAAACCCCAAAATTAATTGGGGCTTTATAATATTAAATGAAAATTTATGATTGGATATCATTTTCATTAACAGTTCCGTCATTATTTGTATCTAAATCAACTGTTTCCCAGCCAGAGTCTTGCCCTATACCAGGTTTAACATTTTCAATTGTTGACGCTAAAGTAACCTCTGTAGAAGTAACTTCTGTTTCTAGAGAAACTGTTTCCTCTTGAAGAGTTACCACCTCTGATTCTAAAGTTTCAACTTCTGTATTTAGAGCTGCTGTTTGAGTTTCAACATTTGCTATTTCATCTTGAGTATTATTTATAGCAATTGAAGTTGCCTCCAATTGTTCATTTAAATTTGAAATTTCAGTTTGAGTTGCAGTAATTTCAGTCTCAACATTTGCTATTTCATCTTGAGTGCTATTTATCTCAATTGAAGTTGCCTCCAATTGTTCATTTAAATTTGAAATTTCTGTTTGAGTTGCAGTAATTTCAGTCTCAGTTAATGTCGTATCATCTAACTGTGCTGTTAACTGAGTAATTTGATTATTCAAAGTACTAATTTCAGCTTGAAGTGTTGCTTCTTCTGTCTCAAGTGTTGTTGCTTGTAAAGTGGTACCTTCTAACTGAGCTGTTAACTGAGTAATTTGATTATTAAAAGTAGCAATTTCAGTTTGAAGTGTTGTCGCCTCTGTCTCAAGCGATGTTGCTTGTATTTCAAAATTAGCAATTTTTTCTAAGGCTTCAGGAATAGAAATTAAGTTATTTTGAATAGT
>ERZ651776.5856-NODE-5856-length-10402-cov-4.982954_pt1 | contig 10402 bp, 8 predicted proteins | sample MGYA00514761_ERZ651776 | MGnify/ENA metagenome assembly ERZ651776 | reverse complement strand
CTTGACATTTATGCAGATGAATCAACGATGAAATCAGAATATGGTGATGTACTAGAAATAAATACAGACAATGAAAACATAAAACAGATATTACATAATTTATTTTATGATATTTTAAATATTGAATTTAATCTCTGGCCATGGATTCGTAATATGTGTAAATATGGTGATTTTTTCTTAAAATTAGAAATTGCTGAAGAATTTGGGGTTTATAATATTATTCCTTACAATGCATTTCACATTGAGAGATTAGAAGGACATGACCCAGATAATCCAGCTGATATTCAGTATGGTTTTGACCCTGATGGGATATCTACAGGTGGTTCGGGTTATTATAACATTCCTAATTCTAATGATAATAGTAGTAATACTCTTATCTTTGATAATTATGAAATGGCCCATTTTAGATTACTTACCGATACTAACTTTTTACCTTATGGTAGATCTTACATAGAGCCAGCACGTAAATTGTTTAAACAATACACACTAATGGAGGACGCCATGCTTATCCACCGTATAGTTAGAGCGCCTGAAAAGCGCATTTTCTACATGAACGTAGGAAATATACCTCCTGCTGAAGTTGAAAACTTCATGCAAAAAACAATCTCCAAAATGAAACGTACTCCTTATGTTGATCAACAAACAGGAGATTACAATTTAAAATATAACATGCAAAACATGTTAGAAGATTATTATATACCAGTTAGAGGAAATGACACAGCTACTAAAATAGAAACTGCCCCTGGACTACAATATGATGGAATAGCTGATGTAGAGTATTTAAGAGATAAACTATTTGCAGCCCTTAAAGTACCTAAAGCTTTTATGGGTTACGATGAAAACACAGATGGTAAAGCTACATTAGCAGCTCAAGATATAAGATTTGCTCGTACTATAGAAAGAATCCAAAGAATAGTAGTTTCTGAACTTAAGAAAATAGCATTAGTACATTTATATACCCAAGGGTATAAAGATGAAAACCTAACCAACTTTGAATTATCTTTAACTACTCCATCAATTATATACGACCAAGAAAGGGTAGCATTAATGACAGAAAAAATGACATTAGCCCAATCAATGTTAGATAGTAACATAATCCCATCAGATTGGGTATATGAAAACATCTTCCACTTTAGTCAAGATGAATATGATGAATATAGAGATTTGGTTAAACAAGATGCTAAACGTAAATTTAGATTAGCACAAATTGAAGCAGAAGGTAATGATCCACAAGAAACAGGTAAATCTTATGGTACACCACATGATTTAGCTTCATTATATGGAGTAGGTAGAACCCAATCAGACCCTGGTAATGTGCCAGATGGATATGATGAGAAAACTCCATTAGGAAGACCAAAAGAAAAACTAACTAAAAGAAATACTCAAGATAGTAATTTCGGTAAGGATCCATTAGGTAGAAAGGGAATGAAAAGGGATGACAATGATTCTAAAAGTTTAAAAACCCAATATAAGGGTGGCTCTCCATTAGCTTTAGAAACAAAAAACATGTTGAAAAAGGCACCTAAACCAATTAGAACCGGAAAGCAGTTAGTATTTGAGGAAGAAAAGAAGGGAAATAATCTACTAGATGAATCTCAATTGCACGATTAAAAAATCTTTATATATTTATAACAAACCAAATCACAAGGAATGAGCGTAAAACATTCAAAGTATAAAAATTCCGGTATTCTTTTTGAGCTTTTAGTTAGGCAAATTACATCTGACACTTTAGATGGTAAAGACTCAAAAGCTAGAAAAATATTAAAAGAATATTTTGTAAAAACAGAATTAGGAAGAGAATACAAATTGTATGAAACTCTTACAACTAAAACAAACCTATCAGAAGCAAAAGCCAATACAGTATTGTCAACTTTATTGGAATCTTCTAAAAATTTAAATAGGGCTTCTTTGAGAAGACAAAAATATAATCTAATTAAAGAAATTAAAAAACACTATGATGTTAATAAATTCTTTAAACATACTCTCCCTAATTATAAGGTCCAAGCTGCTTTTTATACTTTAGTTGAAATTAAATCTAACCCTAACTTAAATAATATTAAGCACGAAATTAATAATAAACTTACTATTATGGAACACTTAGCTACTCCTGTAGCTAAAAGTAAAATTAAAGAAACAGTATTAGAAGAGTTTAAAAATTACGACACAGATTTGAAAACTTTAACATACAAAGTTTTATTAGAAAAATTTAATGGTAAGTATGATAATTTAAATCACCCACAAAAAACAGTTTTAAAAGAATTAATTACCTCAATAGATAATACACCTAGGTTAAAAGAATTTTATAACAACAAAGTATATGAGATTAAAACCTCATTAACCGAACTTTCAACCCAAGTTACAGATAAAACAACCCAAATAAAAATCAATGAAGTAATCAAAATACTCCCAGTTATAGATAAAACCTCTAGGGTTAAAGATGATGATCTTATTAACCTATTACAATATTATGATTTAATTGAAGAATTAGAAGTTACTCATGTATAGATTTAAATTAAAAGAAAATAGTAAATTTGAAGTTGGTGATGTAAAAGTTAAAGATGGAACCAAATCCACAGTAACTAACATTAACCCTGTAACCGGGGCAGTTTCATGGGATATAGTAAATGTAGGTGCTTTTGATACAGTTTATAAAACTTTTGATAAGCTAAATAAACTACTAAGAACATTAGAAAGCGAAGGCGAAGCTGAATCTGATCCAACAATTGATTCAATTACAGACCAAGTAAAAAAACTATTTAACCAATATAGAACACACGTTAGAAAAAATTACCCTGAAGCCTATGACAGGATTAGAATGGTAAAAGAATCTGAACAGTGGACACAATTAGATGTTAATAACGTTAATAGACCCTTAAATTTAACTCTTAAGACACTTAATAACCTTATAAATAACATAGGAAGATTAGAAGCAGAATTATCAAAACATCAGAATAAACCTCAAGGTAACATTCTTTATAGTATGACACCTGAAGAGTTTGATTATTCAAACCTGAAAGGTAAACTTGTTAAATTAGGCAAGGCTTTTAATTCTATTTTTGGTTCTGCGTTAGAAGAAGAACTTTCTATAGGAGATAAAAAAGTAAAAACTATTAATAAAAATGGTAGTAATAATCCTGAAGACTATACAGTTGAATATGAAGATGGAACATCAGAACCTTATGTAAATACATTAGAAGAAGAAGTTGATGAAGGTGAAGATAAAAAACTCCCCAAGGGTGATATTTACCTAGGAAGGGATGATAGGGGGAATCATAAAATAAAATCAAACGGTAAAGTTACGCTTTATAACAATGAAGATATGGTTTTAATCTATGGCAAAGGGTGGGGTCATAAGTTAAATGAAGAAGAAGTTGACGAAGGTGAAGGTATGGGATACATGACACCAAACGCTTTTAATAAAAATAAAAAAACTAACAATTACTATTACAAATTAGGATATAAACCTGTACCTAAAAAAATTAAAGGATCAGGTTTAGAAGTAAAACAATTATTTGAAAAAGAGGAATTAACTGAATACAGTGATTTCCAACAAAACAGAATTAACACATTTACAGATATAGAAGAAAAAATCAATTCTATATCCCCACTTTTATCAAACGCAAAAAACGAAACCGCCCAATATTACAATGAAAATCCAGGTTCATACGCAATAGTGTATTCAACAGATATGGTAAATGAATTATTGGATGACATAACAAAATTATTAAAACAAGGAGAATGAAAAAAACATTAACAGAACAATACAGACTAATTAAAGAAGACAAGGGTCATAAAGGTGTTTTCTTAAAAGAAGCTAAAAAACAATTCCCTAATTTAATAAGACAAGGGGCTACATATAATGAAGCATCAACAATCCTCAAACAAAAGAACATTATATCAGAAAATTTCGTTGGTACTCCTATGGTAGGAAATCCACTAGAAAGAAAAAAAGAAGGATTTGAAAACGCATTTGAAAACTTTTTAAAAGAAGCAGCTGAAGTAAAAGCTGAAGAAAAGAAAGTATCTAAAGAAGTAGAAGAAGACCAAAGTCGTGGGTATGACACAGCAGATAAAAAAGACCCAAACAACATGATTTTTGGTCAAATCCAAATGGGGTACTATTGTGAATACAAAGATCCTAAAAACGAAGGAAAAACAGACCAAGAATTATTAGAGATTGTTTATAAAAATTTAGCCAAAGACCCTATTTTTTATACTAAAAATGGTCAATTCGGAGAAAAAGATTTAGGTTACACTGACGAAGCTCCAAGTTTAGGCGAACCAGTAGAACCAAAGGGTGAATACAAATCAAGTGGTTATGGTAAACTTAAAGAACACAAACGTAGAAGAAGAAAATTAATAAAAGAAGAAAAATATAGTGGTGCTATCATAAGAAAAGGAACAAGTAGTAAAGCTAAAAAAGATACTAAAATAGTAAGACAGGCTTTAAAAGATAAAGGTATTAAATTCACTAATAGAGGAGAATTTGGGATGGATTTTAAAGATGCAGATTTAGCTCAAATAAGAAAAGTAATATCAGGTTTAAAAGTTGGTGAGTTTATTGTAGCCCATGATGAAGATAAATCTAAAAAACCAGTTAATGAAATAGCAATTGCAGGTGGTATTGTAACAGGTACCGGATTTGTAGGTATGGATTACAGAGAGTATTATGGGTTAGATGAAGCTGATGGTGATGCAGATAGATCAAAAGAGACTTTAGATAATACTAAAGAAATTGAGAAACTAACAAAATCAATTTCAACAATTAATATGTTTGAAGAAGATGACACCACACCTGACTCTGATGCTCCTGAACATATGGAAGCAGTAGCAGATGCAGTTGAAATGGCATACGAAGCAGGAATGTCCACAGCAGAAATCATAGAATTTGTGGAAATGCATTTAGGACTTAAAATGGGAGATTATTAATATGAAACAAGTACTTATAGAAACACAATTATTTAAACCAACCCCTGGTATGTTATCAGAGGGTAAGGTATCTGAAAGAGGCAACCCAATCGTTGAAGGTATTTTAGCCACAGCTGAAGTAAAAAACGGTAACGGAAGATATTACTCTAAAGATTTGTGGAACAGAGAAATAGATAAGTACAAAGAATTGGTTAATGAAAACAGAGCAATGGGTGAATTAGACCACCCCGAATCATCAGTAGTTAACCTAAAAAACGTTTCACACAACATTAAAGATATGTGGTGGGATGGAGATAATGTAATGGGTAAAATAGAAATATTACCTACACCATCAGGAAACATACTTAAAGCATTAATCGAAAGTGGTATTACATGCGGTGTATCATCTAGAGGAATGGGTTCATTAGAACAAAAAGGTGAATTAATGGAAGTACAAGATGATTTTGAATTATTATGTTGGGATTTTGTTTCAACACCTTCTAATCCAGGTTCATATATGAAAACAATTAAAGAAGGTAAAGAGATTACTACTAACCCTTATTCAAAAATTAACAGCATAGTAACAGAAATACTATGTGCTAATGGTAATTGTCCAATATTTTAAATAATTCTTCGACTTTGAAGAACCCCCATATACGTATAACTGTAAATATGTCATCCCCTCATTTATATGACATGGACAATAATTAAATTCTATTACGTTTCATAATAAACGTACTTTCCCAACAAATTAAAATTTAGGAAAAATGGCAAAACGAGATATCCTCAAAGAGGCTATTGCAGATGCTAAAGCAGTTAAAGAAGTTGCAATCGCAAACGCTAAAGCGGCACTTGAAGAAGCTTTCACTCCTCAACTTAAATCTATGCTATCAGCAAAGATTCAAGAAATGGATGAAGAAGATTCAATGGAAGAAATGCTAGATATGGATACAGATATGCGTGAACCTGCAGAAGATGAATATGCTCCTGCAAGAGATACAGTTGACAGAAAAATGATGGAAGCTGAAGACATAGATGAAGAAGTTAATCTAGATGAAATTCTTGCTGAATTAGAAGAAGAAACACTTAACGAAGCTGAAGAAGTAGAAACTGAAGAAGAAGTTGAAGTCGAAGACGAAGATGATACTGAAGAAGAAGTAGAAACCGAAACAGAAGAAGAAAGTGTTGAAATCGAAGACATGACCGATGAAGATTTAAAATCATTTATTGAAGGTGTTATCGAAGACATGGTTGCTAGCGGAGACTTAGAAGCTGGAGAAAGCTTTGAAGTTGAAGATGAAGTTGAGGTTGAAGACGATGAAGAAATTGATATTGAAATTGAAGATGATGAAACTGAAGAGGTTGAAATCGCTGAAAGAGTATCAAGAAATAGTCGTTATTTATCTGAAAACAACAATCGAGAAAAACGCGCTAACATTAAAGCAATAACCGAAAACAAAAAACTAAGGAGAGAATTAAAAGAAGCACATGCTGCTATTAATACTCAAAAATCTACCTTAAATGAAGTAAAATTGTTAAATGCAAAATTACTTTATACAAATAAGATTTTTAAAGCGAAAAGCTTAACAGAAAATGAAAAAGTTAAAGTATTAAGTTCATTTGATAAAGCAACAACCATTAAAGAAACAAAATTGATATTCGAGACATTAAGTGAGGGACTTAAGTCAAAAAGAACACCAATTAGAGAATCTTTAGGTAGTGCTTCCAAACCAACTGGAAACTTTAAAAGAACAAAAAACCCAATTATTAAAACTGATCCAATGGTGGCTAGGTTTCAAAAGTTGGCAGGTTTAAAATAAATTAATAATTAAAATTAAAACTTAAAAAAATGAGTCAATTAAATTCACTTTTAGAAAGCTCTGCAAAAGGTTGGAAAAACATGCAGAGTGATGCTGCAAGATTAGCATCAAAATGGGAGAGAACAGGACTATTGGAAGGTTTAGGTAATGAAGTTCATAAGAACAATATGTCTATGATACTTGAAAACCAAGCTAAACAATTAGTAGTTGAAACTAATGCTACTAACCAAGGTGGTGCTAACTTTACCGCAGGGCAAGGTGCTCAGTGGGCTGGTGTTGCTTTACCATTGGTAAGAAAAGTATTTGGACAAATCGCTTCTAAAGAATTTGTTTCTGTTCAACCTATGAACTTACCTTCAGGCCTAGTATTCTTCTTAGATTTCCAATATGGTCAAGACAAAGAGCTTAACCAAGGAGGACCAGGAAATGTTTATACAACCCCTGCTTCAATGTATGGTAACACAGATCCAGGTGCTGGAGTAGATCCATCTGATGGTCTTTATGGTGCTGGAAGATTTGCATATTCTGTAAATCAATTCTCAGCTTCACTTACAGGTCAAACTGCTGCTGCAGCAACTTGGGCACAATTAGATTACAAAGCTGAATTATCTGCTTCTGTTGCTGCTGGTGTCACATACACGGCTGTAACGGTTGATATGAGTACATTAACAGCAGGTAGAACACCTGATTTCAAAGGTGCTAGAGCATTTGTTGCAACATCTGGATCAGCTCCAGGTACTGTTTTAACTACAACTACACTCTTACCAGAATATACTTCTGTTAGTGGAACCGATGTTACTTTTATTCACGAAGTAAGCTCAGCTTCATTGGCTGATTTAACTCCGGATATGGTTGTTTTATACAACGTTCAACCTGAAGACAACTACAGAGGAGACTTTGAAGATGAGACAGGAGCTGGTTTCCCAAATAACCAATCAAACACTGCACTTTCAATTCCAACAATTGATGTGAAAATGAAATCAGAAGCAATTGTTGCCAAAACTAGAAAGTTAAAAGCACAATGGACACCTGAATTTGCACAAGATTTGAATGCTTACCAAAGCTTAGATGCTGAGGCTGAGTTAACTTCAATCATGAGTGAGTATATTTCATTAGAAATTGATCTTGAAATTATTGATATGCTTATCCAAGATGCATCAGCTGCTGATGAATACTGGAGTGCACAGAATAACCAATCATTAAATTCTGCAAAAACAGGATATGATGATTTGAATTTCTTCAATACACAAGGACAATGGTTCCAAACATTGGGAACTAAAATGCAAAAAGTATCTAACAAAATTCACCAAAAGACCCTTAGAGGTGGTGCTAATTTTGCTATGATTTCTCCTTCAGTTGCTACTATCATAGAATCAATCCCAGGATTTGCTTCTAACGCTGATGGTGATGCTTCAAAAGGTAAATTTGCATTTGGAATCCAGAAAATGGGACAAATGAATAGCAGATATGATATCTACAAAAACCCATATATGACTGAAAATGTTATATTAATGGGATACAGAGGTAATCAGTTCTTAGAAACTGGTGCTGTATTTGCTCCTTATATTCCTTTGATCATGACTCCATTAGTATACGATCCAGACACTTTCACACCAAGAAAAGGTCTATTAACTCGTTACGCTAAGAAAATGATCAGACCAGAATTTTACGGAAGAGTATTTGTAAGCAATTTAGCTGCAGTATAAGATACTTATCTAATATAATTTAAATTAAGACCTGGCTTTTAGTCAGGTCTTTTTTTGTGTTTAATTATATTTTCTAGTATTTATAACCAAAACCATGGCTGATTTCACTTTGTTAATAAGAGAACGTGTTCTACTTGAGGGTACCGAAAGGGGAACCGATTACAATTTAACGATAAAAAACATTGAAAACATTGATAATAGAATAGTTACCATTCCTTCCGGAAGTGAAACTACTATTTTTAAATATGATGATACACCTGGAGCAGGTACTTTTACCTCAGGAAGCTTTAAATATGGTAGAATATCTAATTATTCAACTACGGTGCCTTTAAATTTAAAAGTTTCATCATCAACAGAATTACTAAACTTTTCAATAGCAGCAGGAGGCACATTTATGCTTTCAACAAGTGAAATAACAGGAAGTTCAATAAACACTTTTGCATATGATGATATAGCTTCAGTTTCAGTAGAACCTTCAGGTAGTAGTGCTAAGGTAGAGTATTTTATTGCAACCACTTAATTAAAACATTATGAATATACCTATTTGGACAGGAACATCAACCTTTGCTATTGGTCAAACCCCATTTGGCTTTTATGATAATCAATTAGATTTTCAAACAGATTCTGATAAAGTATCAGATTTTTGTGCTAGGAGATTAGGTTATCCCATTGCTGATGTAGAATTACAATCAGGATCATTTTATACTGCTTTTGAAGAAGCCATTACAATATATGGAAACGAATTATATGCCTATAAGGTTAGAGAAAATTATCTATCATTAGAAGGAGCATCAAGTGATACTACCCCAAATGGTCAATTAGTTTCACCAAATCTTGCTTCAATAGTAAGAATATCAGAGCAATATGGTGTTGAAGCTGGAGTAGGGGGAAATGTAACTTGGTATAAAGGTGCAATCCACTTAACTGCCTCTCAACAAACATACAACATGAATGATTGGGCCGAAGCTAATGCAGATTTAGCAGCAAACGACTCAATAGAACTAAAACGAATATTTTACGAGCCTTCCCCCGCAGGAACAAGGATTTACTCAGGTGCTGGAACTGGAATGTTAGGTTTAATGAATGCATTTGGTTGGGGAAATCAAACATTTGCGGTTAATGCTTTGATGATGCCTTTAAATTACGATTTGCAAGTAATGCAAGCCATAGAATTAAACCGCCAAATTAGAAGGTCTAACTATTCATTTGAATTAATAAACAACAACTTAAAAATATTCCCTATACCAACATCAGGAGGATATTTATTTTTCGAATATATTAAAAAATCAGAAAGAAACAATCCTTACTCTAATGGAACTGACTTAATTACAAATGTAGGAGAAGTCCCATTTTCCAACCCAGATTACAACAAAATTAATTCAATTGGGAGGCAATGGATATTTGAAATGACTTTAGCCATTGCTAAAGAAATGTTAGGGTATATAAGAGGTAAATACTCTACAATACCAATTCCAAATGCAGATGTAACATTAAACCAATCTGATTTATTATCATCAGCTACGGCTGACAGAGCAGCTTTAATTGAAAGATTAAGAGCATATTTTGATGAAACATCAAGAGATAAATTATTAGAAAGAAGATCACAAGAAGGTGATTACTTAGAAAAAGAATTAAATAAAGTTCCATATACAATTTTTATAGGATAATATGGCATTATACGGTGGTCAAAGAGATATAAGTTTATTTAGGCATCTCAATAGAGAGCTAATGGGAGACATTATTTCCCAAGAGTGTGTTTATTATAAATTTAAATTAGGTGAAACTAAAGTTAACCTATATGGGGAAGCTGTTGGAGCTAAATATTATTATACTGGCATTATATTAAGTTGTTTAATACAAAGATCAGATCAAGAATACCCAGATGACGATTTTGGTGTACAATACAATCAATTAATTGATTTTAAATTCTTACGTGATGATTTACTACAAAGAAACTTAGACTTTAAC
>ERZ651776.5852-NODE-5852-length-10420-cov-3.876535_pt1 | contig 10420 bp, 3 predicted proteins | sample MGYA00514761_ERZ651776 | MGnify/ENA metagenome assembly ERZ651776 | reverse complement strand
TTTTTTTTTTCCTCGTTTTTTTTTTTTCCCCCAATACCCCCCCCCCCCCCTCCCTACACACCTACACCACTACCAACACCCACACTACACCACTACCAACACCACAGCAAGGAAGCCTTCGAAGACAAGGCCTTCGCCGCAATTTCGACTGTAGTCAAATTAGCCTGGAAAACCATGGAGCAACTTTTTAAGGCGAACGCGACGTCTGAGAATTATTTCGCCCGACAGCCGGGCTGGATTAATCCTGGCATCGTTTCGCAGATTGCAGACCCCGTGGGCGCTGCCCTCGCTTTTAACCGACTCGTCTCCCAGAACGTCTCCCTCCTTGAGAATGCTGTCGACTCAGAGATTATCAAAGCCTTTCAGAGTCTCATTCTGTCCCGCGGCCCCCAAGATAGGCTGATGCAGTTCTTCGTCGGAATCTGCAGCTGTCAAGGAAAGGCAATTTTATCGAATCAGGAGACTTGCAACAGCATGCTGTGGGTGAATGAGAGCAATCGAAATAAAATCCTGTTACAAATATATGAGACTGACGAGCTTCCTAGGAAAAAGTGGCACAAGTTGGAGGACGATAACGCTCGGCCGCCAGAAATTTTCCTGGGCAAGAATAACTACGCTGATGGATTTAAGCAAGTGATGGTTAGTTGGGAAGGGATTGAGTCGTTGAACGATTTCCATATTAAGGGCAAGAAGGAGTGCAAACTCAGTGTCCTTTGTGAGCCCTTGCTTGATGATGGTTTCAAGTCTCAAAACGCCCAGAGTAGAAGGCAACACGATCTAGCGAAATACTTTGTGTGTCAGATTGAGCTGATGGCGTCAATGTGCCACGGGCGCTCTTACAACTGCATCGCTCAGCTTGAGTCTCACTTTCCTTACCACATGATAGTTGGAATTTTGCAGGACTACACGCTACCGAGCAAACTCCGCTGGGCATTCTGCAAGCTTATGATCTCGCTCTGGGTAGACCGCTACCCACATGCACCCAACTGCGGTCGCCCGCAGCTACCAGACCTTGCCTGGATAAATTATACGCTGGTGAAGCAGTCCACGGATGATGAGGGGTCTTTGCCTATGTTTGATCTGGGTGTTGGGCACCCGCTCTTGACCATGAGCGATGAGGTAAGGCGGCACATGGAACAATTATTGCCGAACTCATATTTAAGTTTCTCACACGAAAAATTAATTGTCGAATTGAATCAATCAACCTCTGCTGATTTGCCGCAACACACACACACACACACACACACACACACACACACACACACACACACACACACACACACACACACACACAAAACAAAAAGTTTCTGAACATGCGGAACCATACCAAGTTTTTCCTGCTGCGTTCCCTGATCAACTATTATCTTCACCAGATGGATGGCAAACAAACAATTGGCAATAAGAGTAAAAATGATCTCACAGCCGAAATCATCAGACTCTCTTCCCTCCTCATGAGCTTCGGCTTTTACGCGACGAAGCAGAAAATCCAAGATTTGTGCCAACCTCTCGTTCGAGTCTTGGACGGGCGCGGCGACGAGAGGCACGCGTCGGCGAACAGGGTTCGGCAGATCGTGCGCTCTTTAGGCAATAACGAAGATTCCGGCCTCATGTCTGGCAGCTTTGACGGCTACGAGACGAACCCGCTCTTTGAGGGTGCCAAGGCGGAGCAAGAATCGCGATCGCGGAAAGGGACCATGATGATGATGGGGGGGCAAAACGCTCGTTACGCCTCTATCAGCAAGTACGATGCTCTCAAGAAGGAGGTTGAGGAGCGACAGAAAATTTCAAGATGGCGAGAAGACTCCGACACAGTCAGGGTCATGAAGTGCAAGATGAATATCCTGAATGTGCTCGGAGGTGTCGCTAATTTGAGGGCTAACTATCGCATCGGTCAGTTCTTGGAGAGTTTCAAGACTGCTTGCGAAGAAAAAACGGAAATTGTTGACGCAAATGGTGAGATAAAGAAGAGTTACTTTAAGGAGTTCGAGCTACTTTTCACCTCAAAGGAAGGAATTTCCCTTGACATTGAGAAGATGTCCGATGCACCTCTTGACTCCATGTGCATGGATCTGATGATGTATGAGTCTGACGAATTGTTCGAGACGGCGCTACAATTCTTGCGTCGTCGTTACGGACAGCGTCGCGCCGCCTTGAACTTCCTTCCCAAGGTAACCCTTCTCAACACGTCTAAGCTCCCCATATTTTCGGACTTTAAGGTATTGGATCAAGAGATCCAGCAACTCCGCTTCCATATGCGGTCCTATGACGTTTGGGGTGTGCACAGTACATCCAGTCCCATTGACGACAACACTTTCAACAGTGTGCAGAGGGCGCTTGTCAACCTGGTCAATTTTTTGTACTCGGAAACAATTGACCCAGAAGAGGAGAAGGAAGAGCGAAAAGACTCCCAGAAGAATCGCGTAGTGGAGTTCAGAGAAAATGAAGATAAACTCCAACGACGCTTATCTCAGTCTGGCTATGTAACCAGTGACAGCAAAGATAAACCACCGAGCCTGGTCTACGCGGAGGAAAAAAGGGTCCCAAATAAACAATTCCAAAACTTGATGCGTAACATGGGGATGGCTAGAGAAGTGTTGTTCCACGGCGTGGCAATCAAGTACGACATCATGAAGACTATGCGAGAGATGAAATCGAAAGAGCAGCCGTCCACCGAGGTGCTGAATTTAGAATTGGAATCCTACAACTGCCTCTACGATATCTGCAAGAAGACTGTATTTGCCCTCGCGGCGTTCGTCGACGGCAACGAAGAAAACCAGAAGATCTTGTTCAAGTCGTTACCCCTGTTGAGGACGAAGATGGGGCAGGGAATGTTTGTTTGGGACGTAGTCATTAGTATTTTTCAGAATAATCAGAACTTGACAGAAATCTGTCCTGTGGATCTCTTCTTGCAGTTCGCCGAAATGCTGGAGGATAGTGACAGGAACACGCGCTTCCTTGACTTCTACATAAACGCGGTGCAGCCAATCCACGACGGGAGGTGTGTCACTCGCAATCAGAACCTCGCCATTCAGACGATTGGCGACAGAAAATTCAGGTGAGTTTTTTTGTGTTTTTTTTTGTTTTTTGGGGGGGAACACCTACACCTACGAATCTTATTAACGGTATTTCGCCCCTTTTCTGTCTGTTCGTGTAGAAATACCCTGCTTCTTTCCTACGACGGAAAAGGGGGTGAAAACGATCTGATCTTCCACTTGAAGAGCGTGAAATTGTTGGCTCTGTGTGCAAAGAACAGAAACAGCAATACTGGGGCGAAATGTCAGAACTTCGTCTCTCTGCGGGCAATCAGCGAAGAGCTCCAGCTTGCCTGCCAGAAGATGGACTCGAGCGTGGACGTCTTAACCCTGAACAACTTGAAAAGCTCGCTCCTTCAGTTCGCCCATTACGTCTACTGCGACACGCCGCTGGTGGAATCTGAGCTGACGCAGAGTAATGAAATGTGGAGCTTGCTGGTTTTGGCGTCCAAGGAGGCCGTAGAGGCGTGGAAGAAAATTGAGCAAAAATCATCCAGCGAGAAAATTAGAATGGATGAGGAGGAGATCGTCCTGTCAAGTCTGGGCTTACTCCACTGTTTTTTCACGACACTTTACTCCGAAATCATGACTGGATCGAGAATCATCAAGGCTATGGACCGGATAAAGAACGACATGAAGTTAATCGGAAACTCCCGGTACGCACAAAGTTCCAGCGACGAGTTTGTGACAAAAGCGGCCAACTTCGCTGGGAAAATCTTTGCCCAGGTCGTGAGCGACGGTGACAAGAACCACGAGATTGGGTTGTTTCGCCCGGCCTCGAGTACCAAGTTGAATGCAAGCGCAGATTCTGCCCTTCACCTTGCTGACGAAGTGAGTAGTGAAGGTATCGAGATGACACCCGAGTCCGAAGATGTGAAGACTCTTTTGGGAAACGATAAGCAAAAGTATCTCACGAAAGTTATGACGGTACTGAAGAACAGCAAGTGTACGCAAGAAGCGCTCAAGAAGAAGGACGATGAGTTTCTGGAGGTGCTCGAAAATGTAGAAAACCTGACAGATCCCGAGAACCCTGAGTGGGTTGAGGTCCTCACTGGTCACCACATCGATAGTTTGAAGAATGAAAAGATTGACCGTGCGAAGGTTCTCCTCGACTTCCTCCAGGGCAGCAAAATGTTGGTCTTTGTACTTACACTCGTCTTGATTGCCGCGTGCGCCACAATCGTTGGGATGGCGCTAGACTCTGACGTACAGATTCTAGTAGACATCGAGTTTGTGATCAGCATCTTCTTCATGGTTGAGCTCACTCTGAGGATTGGCGCCTATATGAAGGTCCATGGTGAGCTCGATAGCTTTGTAATGGACCCTCTTAATGATATCGATGTGCTGGTGGTCTTGGTCGACGTCTTGTTGATGGTTTCCGCTGGAGAAGCGGAGGGTGATGCAGGGGGGCTGGTGAAATCGCTCAGGGGAGCACGAGGATTCCGCCTCCTAAGGTTGTTCCGAGCAGCCCGTGTGATGCGTCTTACCAAGAAGGCGGATAAGATGAGCAAGACGATGGCAGAAAATGACCCAAGGAGCAAAAAGATTACCTTCGGGGATCTCTGCACAAGAATGGTGAAGTATGTGGACAACCACTGCGAAAGCACCAACGTCGCCGATCTTGATGAGAAGCACAGCTTGGTCATCGGTATGATCTTTGACATCATGACGACCCATCTCAGGCGTTATAAAAACCGGAAGGATAATGTGGTTGCTTCGGAAGTCGAGTTGCTTGAGTTCACCGAGGACGAGCTGGAGGAGGCTCGAAAGGAAGAATATCTATCCAAGCAACACTCTATGCTGAAAGCCAACGTCGTCCCTGTCATCGTCCGAGTACTGTCAGTCAGCAAAATGAATACCATCTGTCACGGCGCTCTGGAGCTTGGGGCCGAATGCCTCGCAGATGGAAACAAAAAAGTCCAGGCCGCGTTCAAGGATGTCCTCGATAGAGGCGATAAGGAGGGAATGTTCTTCCTGTCGATGCGCGACCGCATCCGCAACAGCGCAAAGTCGCTCGTCGAATACCGCACCATCAGAGAGTTCAACGCCTCCCGAGCTGAAGAATGCGTCAAAGAAGTGAGAGAATCGGTGAGAACGCAGAAACTCATGACGGAGCTGTGCGAGGGGCACAATCTTAGCATGCAGAACCTCATCAGAGAGCAAACCCACAACCTGAAGACTTTCAATCTCTTGGAGGAAAATACAGAGCTGCTGTCTGTGCAAGCGAAGAACTTGACTGTTGTGCGTCAGTTCAATGAACTCGAAGCTGAGGTAACTCTGTCGACGCTCGAGTTCATGGTAGAAGTGGTGCAGGGGCCTTGCAAGGAAAACCAAGATTTCCTCGCCAATTCAAGAAAACCCGTGGACGTCTGCAAGAACATCCTGAGCAGCAATTTCCACAAACTCAGCAGGGCAGATCCCCTCGCGAAGTGGCGTTTATGGAGGAATTCACTGCAGCTCATTGCTGGTCTAATGGAATCTAGGATCGACGATGTCGAAATTCACGATATGATGGGTGAGCAGATCCCCGCCAAGATGTTGCTGGACGCGAGGATCAGGGTCAACACCACCAATACTCTGCTCAAGAACGGCGTGCTGGACTCGGAGCTCGACGACGAGCAATCGTCAGAATTGTCGGACTGCTTGGAAGACATGAGTCGCTGCATCTTTACAATTGCGAATGAACTGCGACACCACACCAATGACGCCAACGACTTCGCCGGCGTTATCGAAATCGATGAGGATGCAGATGAGGAGGAGAAGGAGGAGGAGAAGGAGGAAGAGGAGGGGGAGCAATTTGGCGACAATGATGATGGAAGTTCGGCAAAAGGATTTGGTACCGATGCCACCGCCACTGCTGCAGAAAGGAAAAAGGCGGCCCTGCAAGAGAAGAGAAAGAAGCTCGAGGCAGCCGCGCCCAAGGTCGACCCGGACGTACGATCGGTCGAAGTATTTTGGAATGGAAAGTGCGTGAAGACGTACTTTACGCTTCCCAAGGAGTGGCACTGTTTCAGCTCTCTAGCGAAACAGACGTTTGAAGATGGTGCTGATCTGTCCAACGCCGAAAGCCGAATGAAATGTCTCATCGACCTTTCCGAGGACTTGTACGAGGAGATGAGATACCAATATTATCTCTCTCACCGATCCATCTACAGGTTCTTCACGAAGTATTACTTCAGTTTCAAGAGTACCCTCTACGCGGTCGTGATCCTGCTCAACTTGAACGTCATGTTCAGCACCTTTGACTCTCTCGAAAACACTTCCATTTTTGACGACTTGGGCAAAACACTCACCCCCAGCGAGAACATCACGAGCGCCTTGGCTCTCGTCATCTTAGCTGGGTATTCTTCCATCGTCGTGTACAACGGGCTGTCCTACGCTCCCTTGTGCATTTCTCGCAGCAAGCGTCAGCAGAGGGACCTCAGGAAGGCGGGCAAGGCGAACTCCGAGAGTAGCTGCGATATCTGGGTCGTTTTCTGGTGGATTGCTCTTTTGTCTTTCTACACGGCCTTCTGCTACATTCACAGCACCACGATCAAGCCGTACAAGAGCACCGATTACGTCTATTATGGGGTGTTTCTTTCCTACTTGACTGCCCCCATCGTCCTCCGCAAGTTCCTCCTATTCCCCAAGAGCAAGGTGATGCAGGGTTACTGCGCCTTGTACGACACCATCTGCTTTTCCCCCATTCGCAACCACCTGGTTCTCATCGGCGTCGTTCTGTCCGGCTTCTATCGTAGTTACTGGTTCACGTTCGCCCTGCTGGACATAGTGAGCATGTCGAAGACCCTCGATAAGGTCATCCTGAGCGTGACCATCCCCTTCAACCAGCTCATGCAGACGTTCGCGCTGTTCATAATCGTGATCTGCTGCTACACGAGCATCGCGTACAAGGCGTTCGGGCCGCTCTCGTTCGTCGACGGGGACGACGACGACGCGCCGAACGCCTGCACGTCCCTGATCGACTGCTTCATCTTCAGCGTGTACGTGGGGATGAAGGAGGGGGACATGGGCGCGGTGCTGTCGGACGTGGAGCTCGGGGACCCCGGCATGTTCAGGAGTAGGATGATCTACGACCTCACCTTCTTCATTATCCTCGGGGTGCTGCTGTTCGACATGGTGACGGGGATCATCCTCGACACCTTCGGCGCCCTCCGGGAGGAGGTCGCCGAGAGGGAGGACAAGATGAACAACGAGACGTTCGTGAGCGGGCTCACGCGCGCGGAGATCGAGGAGCTCGAGGGCAACGCCATCGACTTCAACGCTTTGAACGACGTCCACCAGAACCGCTGGGACTACCTGTTCTTCGTGATCTACCTCCGGAACAAGCCGCCGGACGAGCTGAACGGGGTGGAGAGCTTCGTGAGGGACAAGCTCGACAACGAGGAGGTCACGGCGTGGCTCCCCAGCAGGACCTCCGTGGACGTGGAGCACCACGGCAAGGACGTCAACGACGAGAGGGACGAGAGCGAGAAGATCGGGGAACAGGTCGACAGGCTCGTGCAGCTCGAGGAGAACCTCAAAGTTATCGTCGGCAAGATCGGGGGGGGGGGGAGTGAAATATAAATATGATGTACGATGTACGATTGTTCGATGTACAATACGATGATAGTAACAAACGCAAAACATAGAAAGCACATATACACATAAACCATTCTCTTCACGTTCTTCTTCCTCACTTCTTCTTCCCCTTCCCCTTCCCCTTCCCCTTCTCATTGGTCCAAATCTTCACGGTCCCGTCCCACCCGGCGGTCGCCACCATATCCCCCCCCCCGGGGTGCCACTGCGCGTCAATACACGGCCCCCCGTCATGCGCGTGCATCTTCCTCAAGCACCTGCCCGTATTCCAGTCCCAGAAGAACACCTTCCCCTGGCTATCCCCTGACGCTATGAACCTCCCGTCGGGGGACACCGTTAGACCGCACGCGTACCCCGCGGGCTGGTGGCCCTTGAACACCTTCCCCTTGTGCAAGTTGAACTTGCTCCCGCTCCTGTAGACCTTGATCTCGTTGTCCATGCTCTGGCACGCGATGAAATCCTTCGTGGGGTGGGTCGCGACGGCGGGAACGGCGTGCATGTCCGGCTCGGCGATGTACTTCACCGGGACGTTCATGTTCCACTCGAAGACGAGGATCTTCTTGTCGTCGGAGGTCGTGACGAACTGGGAACCGGAGTTCACGAAGGTTATGGTGTTCACAGGGGCGAGGTGGTGGCTGTACTCCTGCGCGATCTCCCCCGTTCGAACGTCGTACGCGACAGCCTTGTTGTCGGAGTACCCACCTATGAAATAATTGTTGTCCAAAGGGTAGAACTTCACCACGTACGGCACCCTCCTGTTGGTGAACGTCTTGATGCATTCCCCTGTCTCGACGTCCCAGAGGCGCACGTACCTGTCGTACGACGCCGTGAGGAACCTCCTCCCGTCATTGCTCCAGCAAACGTCCCGAACCGCCGCGGTGTGGCCGTCGTACGTTCTCATGCACTGAATCTTACCCCCGGGGGAAGAACCGATCTTCCAACACTTTACCTTGCCGTCCATGCCACCGGACAGCAGGAGGTGCCCGGTACCCGGGACGAAACGCACGCAGTGCACCCCCTTATCGTGTCCCTTCAGCCTCTGCTCGCACCTCTTCGGTACGTAGCAGTCCTCCGGATCCTCGGTGGGGTCGGAACGGACGACGACGCCGGGGGGGCAGGAGGTCCAGGGACGACCCTGGTAGTCCACCTCCTCCCCGGGCCTGTGGAAGCGGGTCGTCGGTACCGCAGCCTCCGCACCCGGTTCGAGACGGGACGGGAGGAGGTGCGATACCTTCCTCTCGACCATCCTGTCGTCGTCGATCTTGTGTCGTTCTTCCTCTGTCGGACCACCGCCTTCTCCTGTTCGGAGGGACTCCTTTAAGGCGAGGGATGATATGTAGGACTTCTGGTCGGATGACAGGGTCCCTCGATCGACGTCGGTTAACCTGCTGTCCGATAGGTCCGTCTCCTCAGCGGAGGGCACGGCCCAGATGGAAGTTGTTGTGGCGGTGGCGGTGGTGGTGGGGAGACCGTCCCGTCGTCCGTCTTCGTCCTCGTCGTCGTCGTCGTCGAAACCGAGGTCAGAGGCGGTCGCTGTCGTCGTTGTTGTTGCTGCTGCCGTGTACCGAATCGAATCCTCCATCTCCCTCCGCTTCCTTTTGGCGTTCCTGGACTCCTTATATTCCGTCGCACCGCCGGTGGTGGTACCACCGTCACCGTCACCATTCCCACCCCTCCCACCTAACGGATGTTTCCCACCCCCCACCGGCAAATACCTCCCAGGATTCCTAATTCCCCCCACCATTCCCCCAACAACATCAACCACCCCGAAACCGAACCAATGGCCATCGGACGCAATTTCCTCGTCAAGATCAACGCCAATATCGGCAATTCCGCCGTGACCTCGTCGGTCGAGGAAGAGGTCGAAAAGATGGTCTGGGCGACGCGCTGGGGTGCGGATAATGTCATGGATCTGTCCACGGGCCGCAACATTCACAACACGCGCGAATGGATCCTACGCAACAGCCCTGTGCCGATTGGCACGGTGCCGATTTACCAAGCGTTGGAGAAGGTGAACGGCGTCGCCGAAGACCTGACATGGGAAATTTACCGCGACACGCTGATCGAACAGGCGGAGCAGGGGGTGGATTATTTCACCATCCACGCCGGCGTGCGCCTCGCCTATATCCACCTGACCGCGAACCGCGTTTGCGGCATCGTCTCGCGCGGCGGCTCGATCATGGCAAAATGGATGCTCGCCCACCATAAGGAGAGCTTCCTCTACACCAAATTTGACGAAATTTGCGACATCATGCGCGCCTATGATGTGAGCTTCTCGCTCGGCGATGGCCTCCGTCCCGGCGCGATTGCCGACGCCAATGACCGCGCGCAATTTGCGGAGCTGGAAACCCTCGGCGAACTGACGCAGATCGCGTGGAAAAAAGGCTGCCAAGTCATGATCGAAGGGCCGGGCCACGTCCCGATGCATAAGATCAAAGTGAATATGGAAAAACAGCTGCGCGAATGCGGCGAAGCGCCGTTCTACACGCTCGGCCCCTTGGTTACCGATATCGCGCCGGGATACGACCATATCACCAGCGGCATCGGCGCGGCGCAGATCATCGGGGTTCATACCGTAGCGCGAGGGCAGGTATTGATAAACCAGCTTGCTGGAATGGCCGCGCTCTTCGGGCGTCATGCCGCCGTCACCTGTTGTCGTGGATGTGCCAGCGGCGGATGCGCCGCGGCCCAAGGCCTCTTTGGCAGGGCCAGAAAGCGCACCAAAAGACATGCCCGCGATGGTGATCGGAATGTCGAGATGGATCGGGTTTTCTGCATGCAGCCCGCCAATGGTCACAGAGGTATCGCAT
>ERZ651776.5848-NODE-5848-length-10426-cov-3.397623_pt1 | contig 10426 bp, 9 predicted proteins | sample MGYA00514761_ERZ651776 | MGnify/ENA metagenome assembly ERZ651776 | reverse complement strand
GTTTGTCGATCCAAGTGAATTTGCTTTATATAAAAAAACTGCTCTTTCTAAAGGTTTTTTAGTGGTGTCGTCATCACCACTGACAAGAAGTAGCTTTCATGCAAGTGAAGATTTTGAAAGATTAAAAGAGGCAAGGAATTTAAAATTTAATTCGAAGGTTTCAGAGATTGTTAATTAATGAAGCATGAAGAAAAACGTATAATTAATCATACACCTCAAAATTTATATAATCTTGTATCTGACGTAAAGAAATATCCAGAATTTTTACCTTGGTGTTTAGGCGCTAGGGTAAAAAATTTGCTTCAAAATGAATTTGACGCAGATTTAATTATAGGCTTCAAGATTTATAAAGAGGTTTATTCTTCCCAAATATTACTTGACCCAAATAATTACAAAATAATTGTAAATTATAAAGATGGGCCATTTGAATATCTTTATAATTACTGGTTATTTAAGGAGAATAGTGCCGGGTGCGAAATTGAATTTATGGTTGAATTTAAGTTTAAATCTATTTTTCTACAAACAGTTATGGAATCTTTATTCTCAGAGGCCGTTAAAAAAATGGTTAAGGCTTTTGAAAACAGAGCAAATTATTTATATAATACAACTAAATGTAATCATTTATAATTTTATTAGCAAACTTTAAACTTTCTAGTGTGGTTTTTTGTCTTATTTCAAGTCTGTTTCCATTAAGTAGATATTTTTTTTGAAATACTTTTAGTTTAGTACCTATTGCTATCCATACTAAACCGACTGGTTTATTAATACTCCCGCCCGTTGGACCTGCAATACCAGTAACTGCAATAGATATATCTGCTTTCATTAATGACAACACGTTTAATGCCATATGGTATGCAGTTTGTTCGCTAACAGCACCATTTGTTTCAATTATACTTAATGGAATGTTTAATAACTTTGATTTCATAGAATTTGAATAAGTAACTATGCTAGATTTAAAAATATTACTAGAGCCATTAATAGACACTATAGATGATGCTATCATACCACCAGTACAACTTTCAGCTGTAGTTACATTGATATTTTTTAGTTTGCATTGATTAAATAAGAATTCTGATTCTTTGTTTATTTTATTCCACATTCTAAACTCATAATGTTTTAATTAAAATTTGCTGGTTAAGTGAAGTCAAAATAGCACATTGAACAAGAAATGCACATAACCCTGCAATTACATCGTCAGCCATAATACCAAGGCCGCCTGGTAATGATTCAAATTTTTTGATTGGTCCAATTTTGGTAATATCAAAAAATCTAAATAACAAAAATGATAATGTAAGTGACAAATAGTTATAAAATATATTTTCAGATTGAATAGTAGCAAACAAAACAATAAATTGTCCTCCAAACTCATCTATTACAATTTCTTTGGGATCTTTTTTTTTATATACCTTTATGTGGATTTCACAGAAAAAATAGCCTAACAATATTATTGAACAAGTAATAAATAAAAAATTTAAAACACCTAAACTTGTTATTAAGTTAAATCCTATAATTACAGCTATAAAAGATGCAAAAGTTCCTGGTGCATATTTAACAATACCAATTGGATACACTTCAGCAATTTTAGCTAAAAATATTAATATATTACTCTTACTAATCATCTAATATATCATCAATCATTCTTATAGATGTGTTTACCATTGCAGCTATGCCTTCTTGTCGACCGATAAACCCAATACTCTCAGAAGTTTTACCCTTAATGCTAATTCTCTTAGGATTTATATTTAATATTCCAGCAATATTTTTTTTCATCAAATCTGAGTAATCTGAAATCTTAGGTTTTTCGCATACTATAACTGCATCTATATTATTAATCTTACCGTTTTTTTTGTTTAAAAGCTTAGATGCATGTATTAGAAAAGTTGTGCTATCGCTATTTTTCCATTTTAAATCTGAAGGAGGAAAAAGTTCACCAATATCACCTTCATTAACAACTCCTAATATACTGTCTGTTATAGCATGTAATAAAACATCTGCGTCAGAATGACCAATAAGGGAGTTTGTGTTGGGAATATTAATTCCTCCTAATGTAACAAAATTTTTAATATTATCTTTTTTTAAGTCAAACCTATGAATATCAAATCCATTACCAATCATCGTAATATATTTAATATTATTGGTTAAATAAGGTTTCAATAATTTAAAATCATTTTCATAAGTAATTTTTAAAATCCTTGGGTCACCTTCTACTGTCGTTATTTTTGATCCTGTACTCATTAAAAGAGAACTTTCATCATCATAGATCTGCGTGGTATTATCATGTGCTATTAATAACTTCTTATAATTGCATAATTGAGGTGTTTGCACCAAAAATTTATTTTTTCTGCTCTCTACTTTTGTAATTTCATTTTTGTTTATTGTTCTTAAAGAGTCACTTAAAGGTAATACTGGGATCACACAAGTACTGTTTTTATTTGCTTCGTTTAACAAATCATTTATTACTTTTCTTGATACAAATGGTCTGGCAGAATCATGTACAAAAACAAATTTAGGTGGTGATTGTTTTAATGAAACAAGTCCTCTGTAAACGCTTTCATGTCTATTTTTACCTCCAATAATTGGATCCAATAGATTATGTTTAGTAGCAATTTCCTTAATTGAATTAAAATCTTTGCTATTAGATACGATTAATATTTTAATTTTGTTTATTTTTTCTTTTAAATTTTTAATGCAAAACTCTACTAATGTCTCATTATTAATATTTATCAATTGTTTGCTTGTTTTAGAGCCAAATCTATTGCCCGTACCACCTGCTAATAAAATTACAGTTACGTTTTCAACTTTAATATTCAATATTAACTCCGATAATGGTTAATAATTAGGCATGAATTACAATAAACTTCATAAATTGAAATTATTGTATAAATTTTAGTCATATTTATTATAATTAAAACATATTTAATAAGATTTATATTTTTATGATTAATAGTATTTTAAATGAACTTAGAACTCCAGTTTTTTTAGTAAACAAGAATAATGATGTTGTTTATATAAATTCAATTGGCGAAGAATTTTTTGGGCATAGTGCAAACTTAATTATAGGGTCTTCTCTATATAATTTAATACCAGAAGATTCACCAGTTAGTATCCTATTAAAAAGAGTAAGAAAATCTAAGCAAGGCTTAACTGAAGAAAGTTTGGATTTTAGCAATATCAACTTTCCTAATAGGAAGGTAAGGGCTCATATTGTTCCACTATCGTTCGATAGTAATCAAATAATTTTTCAATTAAGTGAGCTCACAGTATCTGAGATGTTTCAATCACAAAGAATAAATTCAAAGATATCTAAATCATTTTCTTCTATGGTTGATATGTTAATGCATGAATTAAAAAACCCACTTGCTGGTATAAAAGGAGCTTCTCAATTAATAGAGAGTGACTTAAATAGCGATAAAAATGTTAAAGAGTTAACTTCTCTTATAAATATTGAAAGTGATCGCATTGTCTCATTGTTAAATAGAATGGAACAAATAAACAATAACGATGTAATTAGAGACCAAGAATTTTTGAATGTTCATGAAATTTTAAACCATTGTAAACGTGTTGCACAAAATAGTTTTGGCTCGAACATTAAATTTATAGAGTCTTTTGATCCTTCTCTTCCACACATCTATGCTAATAAAGACCTTCTAATTCAAATTTTTCTTAATTTATTAAAAAATGCTTGTGAAGCAGCTTCAAATACCGACAAAATAAAAATTAAAACTAGTTTTAACTCAGATAAAAAAATATCTTTTTCTCATGAAGAAGTTCCTTCAAGTCTTCCATTACAAATTGAAATTATAGATTATGGTTCAGGTATTACTAAATCTTTACTTCCAAATATTTTTGACCCTTTTATCTCATCTAAAAAAGAAGGTAAAGGATTAGGCTTATCTATAGTTGCGAGTGGACTTAATGACATGGGAGCTGTTATCGATGTGATGTCATCGCCAGGGTTAACAAATTTTATTATTAACTTTCCATTAAAAAAAAATAAATAATTTAGGTAATTATTGTGCAATCTAAAAACTTAAAAAATATTATAGTTGTAGACGATGATAGAAGTATAAGAGTTGTTATTTCAACAGCTTTAACAAGGGCTGGTTATAATGTAAAATCGAGTGGCACTGCTGCTGGTATGAGACGTTTAGTAGAATCTGATTTTGCTGATATACTTATAACTGACGTAGGATTACCAGATGGTGATGCATTAGACGTTTTACCAAAACTTCAACATATGAAACCTAAATTAAAAATTATTGTAATGTCTGCAAGAACTACTCTTTTAACTGCAGTTAGAGCAAAAAAAAAAGGAGCATTTGAATACTTACCAAAGCCATTTGACTTAGATGAATTATTGAACCTAGTATCAAACACCTTTTCAGAACATAATAATATTGAAATTAAAGATAAAATTACTTTACCAAAAAATATTTATGACTCTGGTCCTGTAGTTGGTAAATCTATGGCCATGCAGGAAATTTATAAGCTAATATCTAGATTAGTTAACACTAACTTAAATTTGTTAATTTTAGGAGAAAGTGGAACAGGGAAAAAATTGATTGCAAAATCAATCCATGACTTAAGCTCTATTAATAATAAATTGTTTTTAAATCTAAATATGGATACTTTTGACGATTATTCGTTAGATAATCTATTACAAAATATTCAGAAATATCAAAATAAAGATACCCAATCATTTGCATGTCTAAATGGATGTTCAATAGTTATAAGAGACGTTAGTGAAACGTCATTACAGCAACAAAAAAATTTATTAGATTTTATAGAAGAAGATTTTTCACTTTATTCACAAAAAAATAACGATTTTATAAAACCTAGAATTATTGCATTAACAAAGAAAAATATATTTAATGAAGTAGAAAAAGGATTATTTAGAGAGGATTTATTTTATAGACTCAATGTTGTGCCTATTAAAATTCCGTCCTTAAAAGATAGGTTTGAAGATATTTCAGACTTAACTATATCTTTTTTAAATAAATATTCTTCGGATAAAAACATACATAAATTCATTACCCATGAAGGTATGAATTTATTAAAAGAACATTCATGGCCTGGTAATATAAGAGAATTAAAAAATGTAATAGAACGTATATGCTTATTATCATCATCTGAAGAAATCCAAACATCTTTAATAAAAGAAGTTATCTCTGAGGATAGGTTATTTATTGATGAAACTGAAGAAGATAACTTGGAAATCTATTTCAAAAAATATTTAAGTAAATATTTTAAAAATTTTGATGAAAACCTAAACATTGATAATTTACATTCTAGTTTTATTTCAAAAATTGAAAAACCACTTATTGAATCGACTTTGAAATTATTTAGAGGCAATCAAATTAAAGCTTCTAAATGTCTGGGTTTTAACAGAAATACATTAAGAACAAAAATTAATAATTATGGGATTGAGGTTATAAAAAAAAGAAAACTTTAAAGATATGTATTATTTTACTTATTTGCTTTATATTAAAATTTGTTTTTATTGGATTTTAATATGCATTTTTTAATTATTAATATTTTTAAACAAAAATTATATCCATTATCACTTGTTTTATCTTTTTTACTATTATTATTAATACATAGTTTTCTTCGAAGTTTCGAGTTTGTAGATAATAATTTTGATATTTATCTATTCGTTTATTTTTTATTACAATAATGTTATCTCTATGTTTTTACATGTTTTTTAAAAATATTTCAGTTTTTTTCAATGATATTAAAAGTAAAAAAGCTGGTTTAGAACTTCAAAAAAAAATATTATTTACTTTTTCAATAATTGCTTTAACTCCAACAATTGTTATTGCTTTATTTGCAGTATTTATTTTTGATACAACTTTAAATGGTTGGTTTAATAAAAAAATTTCAACGGCTATTGCTCAATCAGTTGAAGTTGCAAATAAATACTTGCTTGAACATCAAAATGCAATGAGAGGTGACATTCTTGAATTGGCTAATGTTTTAAATGTAAATGCAAATATTTTATCATCTGATAAACAAAAATTTAATAAATACTTAAATAATTATACACTTAAACATAATTTATCTGAAGCTGTCATTATCGATTCCATAGGTAATGTTTTAGCCTCTTCAGGTTTTGTTTTTGAGTATACGTATACAGAAATTTCTCAAAATTATTATAATAAATCAAACCAAGGTGAGATAATCATAGCTAAAGAAGATGATTCAAATAAAATGAGAGCATTTTTAAAATTATCTCAATATATTGATGCTTATTTATTAATAACTAGGTTTGTTGACGAAAAAGTCTTAAATGCTATTGAAAGTACTTCTATTGCCGTTTCTGATTATCAATCTATAGAACTAGAGCAATTTGATTTTAAAATATCATTTGTTTTATTATTTATCCTCTTAACAATATTTATTTTATTAATTGCTATGGTAATTGGTTTAAATATAGCCAATAAATTAGTGGGGCCTATAGGTTCATTAATAGGTGCTGCAGAGGAAGTAGGAAGTGGTAACCTTAATTATAAAATTACTAATAAAGTTTTAAACAATATAAATATTAATGAATTAAAAAGACTTGGCCAAGCGTTTAATAAAATGATTTTAGATTTAAAAACAAATAGATTAGATCTAGAGCTTGCTAATGATCAGTTAGATAAGAGAAGAAAATTTTCTGAATCTGTATTGTCTGGAGTTTACTCAGGTGTAATAGGTTTAGATAAAGATCTTAAAATAAATTTACCTAATTTGACTGCATCTAAAATACTAAATATATCAATTGAAAACAGTTATGGTAAACCATTAATAGAAGTTGTTCCTGAATTTTCTGATTTAATAAAACATTTATTAAAAACTAGAGATGATGTAGTTGAAGATAAGATCCAGATAATTAAAGAAGATAAAGTTTTAAACTTAATAACAAGGATTGTTGTTCAAAAATCAGATGATTTAATTTTAGGTTATGTACTTACCTTTGATGATATTACTTCACTAATTGCTGCCCAAAAAATGGGAGCATGGTCAGATATAGCAAGACGAATAGCGCATGAAATAAAAAACCCATTAACTCCTATACGCTTAGCATCTGAAAGATTAATAAATCTTTTAAATAGTAATAAAAATTTGGATAAAAAAAAATTTGAACAATCTCTTAATATGATAAATCGTCAAGTTGATGACATACATCATCTAGTTAATGAATTTTCATCATTTGCTAGAATGCCTTCTCCTAAACTAAAAATTATAAATATAACAAAAGTCATAAATGAATATATAACACCATTAGTTACTTCATTTGATAATATAACAATCACAGTAGACAATATTATCCCATCCGCTTTAATTATGGGAGATGATAAGCAAATTAGACAAGCTATTAGTAATTTAATAAAAAATTCATACGAAAACTTATCAATGAATAAAATAAAAGATGGCAAAGTTTCAATTTTTTATAAAGTAAACAAAGATTCTGTTTCGATATCTATTCATGATAATGGAACAGGTATAAATAGTTCTGATGTTTCTAAAATTATAGATCCATATTTTACCACTAAAAAAAATAACTCTGGCCTTGGCTTGTCTATTACAAAAAAAATTATTGATGATCATAATGGATCAATATTAATTAAAAATTTAAAATCAGATGATGGTATCGATATATTGTTAAAATTTCCTTTAACTAAAGATAAATATAAAAATATGAGTTTTGTAGATGATAAAAAATAATATATCTATTCTTATAATCGATGACGAAAATGATATTTGCGAAATGGTTTCAATAATTCTTAAAGATGAAGGTTATAAAACAAAAATAGCAAATAATTTAGACGAAGCTATTAATATTATTCAAAATGAAAATATTAGTCTTTTAATTACTGACATATGGATGAACAATAATACTAAAGCTGGGTTAGAAATTTTAAAGTGGAGTAAAGAATATAATTCCTTAATCCCAGTTATCATGATGTCTGGCCATGGCAATATTGAAACTGCTATGATAGCTGCAAAAACAGGAGCTTTTGATTTTATAGAAAAACCTTTTAAATCTGAACGATTATTATTACTAGTTGAAAAAGCTTTAAATGATCGTAATTTAAAAATAAAAATATCTGATTTTGAGGCCAAAGAAAACGAGCGACTGGAACTTATTGGTAAATCTTTAACTATCAGAAATATTAAAGCACAGTTAAATAAATTATCCACTAACAATAGTAGAATTTTAATTACAGGTCCATCTGGATCAGGAAAAGAACTTATAGCAAGATTAATTCATAAAAAATCAAATAGAGTTTCTTTCCCTTTTATAATTGCATCTTGTGCAACTTTGTCGCCGGAAAGAGTAGAACAAGTATTATTTGGCTGGAGCAATGTTACTGATAAAAATATTACTAATAACTCTAATGTTGGATTATTTGAACAAGCAAATCATGGTACTCTTTTTTTTGATGAAATTTGTGACTTACCTCTTGAAACACAAGGCAAATTAGTTCAAGCCATCCAAGATCAAAGTTTTTATAAAATAGACTCAAATAATAAAGTTCATGTAGATGTTCGTATTATCTCAGCTAGTAACCAAAATTTATTAAATTCAATTGAAAAAGGTATTCTTAGGGAGGACTTGTTTTACAGGCTTTCAGTGGTTCCAATTGAGATACCACCATTAAATAAGCGTACAGAAGACATAAATAGTCTTGTTGAATACTTTTTTAAATTATTAACAAAAGATTTAACAAGTTTTAACTTAAATTTATCACCTGAAACAATCGCAATATTCCAAAACTATGATTGGCCTGGTAATGTTCGTCAACTTAAAAATGTTTTAGAATGGTTAATTATTATGCATGGATCTCAAAAAGATTATTTAATTAAACCAACTGATTTACCTCCTGAAATTTTAGGGCATGACCCTATGATTAATAAAAAAAATAATGTTTCTGATTTAGAATTATCTTTAAAAGATGCTAGGAAAGTTTTTGAAGCAAATTACCTGAAACAACAATTAATTAGATTTAAAGGAAATATAGCAAGAACATCTAATTTTGTTGGTATGGATAGATCTGCATTACACAGAAAGATAAAAGAATTGGATATCAATATTAATAAATTGAATTAACTTGTTTGATATAAAAACTAAAGGTAATTAAATGAAACAGAAAATAATAATTTGTGGTGCTGGTAGAGTTGGTATTTCTATTACTGAACATCTTTCTAACGAAGGTTTTGACATTACTGTTATTGACTCAAATGTTGATGCCATTCAAAAAGTTACTGAGCTATATGATGTTCAAGGAGTACTTGGTCTTGCATCGCACCCCAATGTTCTTGAAGATGCTGGAATTAATGATGCTGACATGATCATTGCTGTCACACAATCTGACGAGATTAATATTGCCGCTTGTCATATTGCAAAATCTATATTTTCTACTCCTACAATGATAATTCGTATTAGATCAAAAGCTTATCTTGAACCAAGGTATGTTGAATATTTATTAAAAGATGTAAAAGTAAATCGTATAATCTCTCCTGAAGATGAAGTTGCATCTGCCATTGTAAATCAATGGAGAACTCCAGGGGCATTTGATGTTGCAGAATTTGCTCGATCTTCTGTAACAATGTTAGGTGTATCTTGTAAAAATGATTGTCCAATACTTGATACTCCTCTAAGAAACCTAATTGATTTATTTCCTGATTTATCTGTTACTGTAATGGCTATTATAAGGGGTACTATACTTATAGTACCCAGGGGTGGTGATGACATTATTTTGTCAGGTGATAGAGTTTATTTAGCTTGCCCAACAATGCAAATTGATAGAACTTTAAAGGCATTCGGTCATGCAGAAATTACAGCTGAGAAAGTAACAATATCAGGAGCTGGAGCAATAGGTATAAGAGTAGCAGAAGAAATACATAAAATATCTCCTGAAACTAATTTAACAATTTTAGAATTAGATAAAGATAAAGCTAGACATGCTGCAGAAACTCTTGAGTACGCAACTATCATATCGGGTGATTCATTAGATCCAGAAATAATAAAAGAAGCTAGACTAGGTCAAGGTGAAACTTATATTGCAGCTACTAACAACGATGAAGTTAATATCTTATCGTCTTTATTAGCTAAAAGATCAGGTGCCTCTCATACAGTAGCTTTAATAAATTTACCTGTTTTTATACCTCTATTTAATTCTCTTGATCTAGAAGGTGTTGTTAGTCCGCCTAATCTCACATCTTCATCTATTCTTCAAGAAGTTAGAAGTGGACAAATCGAACATGTACATTCAATTATAGAAGAATTTGGTGAGATTATCTCTTTTGAAGCATTGAAATCTTCTTCTATTGTTGGTAAAAAATTAAAAGATATTAAATTACCCAAGGATGTATCTCTTGGAGCTATAGTTAAAGAAGACCAATCTATCTTATCACCTAGAGGTATTACTATTATTGAACC
>ERZ651776.5846-NODE-5846-length-10429-cov-11.863891_pt1 | contig 10429 bp, 14 predicted proteins | sample MGYA00514761_ERZ651776 | MGnify/ENA metagenome assembly ERZ651776 | reverse complement strand
ATAAAAATTTTAAAGGTAATGAGGCTTTTATTAAAATAGTAAATTCTTCTGCTTTTTGTTCTGAAAATAATGAAATAATTAGCGACAATTATAAAATCACAAAAGATCAAAAGATTGGTATTATACCTCCTATCGGAGGAGGTTAATGCTTCATACAAAAATAGTAGACTCTAAAAAAGAGAAGATACTTACTTCAAGTGCTGAAAAATTTATAAAAGACTCTAAGTTTGGAGCATCAATTTATTTTTTAGGAACTGTAAGAAATATCAATGACAATAAAACAGTCACTGGAATTACTTATGACAGTCATGATGAAATGGTTATCAAAAGCTTTGAAGAAATTTATAATGAAGCACATCAAAAACTAGATATTAAAGATAAAGCTGTATTTATTGAACATGCTAAGGGACATCTTAACCTTGGTGAGATAAGTATAATTATCGCAGTCGCTTGTAAACATCGTGATCAAGCATATGTGCTTTCAAGATATATAATTGAAGAAATAAAAAAAAGATCTCCAATTTGGAAAAAAGAACATTATGAAAATGAAGAAAGTGAGTGGTTAAAAGGAAATCCTATTGCTAATGAAAAATTTTAAACATTCAGAAATTACACCTGAAAAAATTTATAATAAAAGAAGATCTTTTATTAAGTCTTTGGGTTATGGCTTAAGTGCATTTACTTTAAGTTCAGTTCCATTAATTAATGCTAATGCAAGTAATTTAAATGAACCAACTAGTTATAAAGATATAACAACATATAACAACTATTATGAGTTTGGTACTGGTAAAGGTGATCCTCATAGAAAAGCAAAAAATTTTACAACAAAACCTTGGAGTGTAAAAATTGAAGGTGAGGTTGAAAAATCTTTAGAACTACCAATTGAAGAAGTTTTAGCTATTAAATCTGAAGAAAGAATACTTAAACTTCGATGTGTAGAAGGTTGGTCTATGATAATTCCATGGTTAGGTTTTTCATTAAGTGAATTACTTAACAAAGTAGAAATTAAACCCTCAGCAAAATTTGTTGAATTTGAAACAGTTTACAATCCAGAAGAAATGGTTGGACAAAGATATCCTGTTTTAAACTGGCCTTACATTGAAGGTTTGAGGCTAGATGAGGCAATGCATCCACTTACTACTGTTGTGACTGGTTTATATGGCAAGCCTTTACCAAATCAAAATGGAGCACCATTAAGAATATTTATTCCATGGAAGTATGGATTTAAAAGTGCAAAAGCAATTGTTAAAATTAGATTAACAAAAAATATGCCTAATACTGCTTGGAAAAATGCTTCACCAAGAGAATATGGTTTTTACTCAAATGTAAATCCTGATGTTGATCATCCAAGATGGTCTCAATCAACTGAAAGAGTGATTGGAGAAAGTATTTTAGCACCAAGAATTGAAACTTTAATGTTCAACGGTTATGGAGATGAGGTTGCTCACCTTTATAGCGGTATGGATTTAAAAAAAAATTACTAAAATAAATTGAGAAACTATTTCAAGCCTGCTGTTTTCTTATTATCACTTTGGCCAATTTATATTATCACTTATCAAATATTTTATAATAAATTAGGTCCTGAGCCTGTAGATAGGATCGTTAATCATTTTGGTGAGTGGACTTTAATATTTATTCTTTTAACTCTTACAATGACTCCTCTTAGAAAAATTACAAAATCACTGGAGTGGATTAAATTTAGAAGGATGCTTGGATTGTTTGCCTTTTTTTATGCTTCAATTCATATGTTAAGTTATGTTGGTCTTGATTACAGGTTTGATTTTGAACCATTGATCAATGATGTGTTAAAAAAGAAATTTGTATTTATCGGTTTTTCTGCGTGGCTTTTATTAATACCTTTAGCAATTACTTCGTCAGATAAAATGGCAAAACTTTTAAAACAAAATTGGAAAAAATTGCATAGCTTAATCTATGTAATTTCAATTTTTGGAGTTTTACATTTTATTTGGCTATCAAAAACTATATTTTTTAAGCCCTTAATATTTTTATTAATTTTAATAGTTCTTCTGTTTTTTAGGATTAATTTTAGAAAATTAAGTTCTAAAATCTGAAACTTTATCAAAATCTTTAAAAGATTTAAGGCTATTTATTTTAATAAATTTAGTTTCGTTTTTTAATCTTTTAACCATAAATTTTGCTCCAACATCACCTTTTAATCTCTTAAATTTTTTCATAACCGATATATCAAAACCAATTGGGTTCCCTACTTTGTTTTTAAATCTCAAAGCACTGACCAAATATTTTTTAAGCTTTATTGAATTATATATTTTATTAATATCTGATACTTTTATAAATGGCATATCTGATTGAACAACAATAAATCCTTTATCATTTATTGATACTTTTTTTAATCCAACTTTAATAGATGACGCCATGCCTTTTTTATAATCCTTATTGTAAACAAAAATATTTTTCCTATTTGTCTTAATTACTTTTTTAACTTCTTTATTTTGGTGACCAAGAACAATAATAATTTTATTAACTTTACTTTTTTGTAATACTTTTAATGAATGATTTATTAATGGTATTTTTTTATATAATTTTACTAATTTGTTTTCAGATTTTAATCTCTTCGATTGACCAGCAGCTAGTAAAATTGCTTTAATCATTATCATAAACTCATTTAGCTGCTGCACCAGCAATAAAAGCATGACCAATTGCAAAAGAAATAGCTATCATCCAATTATGCTCTACCTCAATATCAAAATATTCAAAAATAATTCCTAGTCCCATCATAGCAAAATATGAACCAATCCATCCCAAAGATAATGTTAAAATACCAACAATTACATATTCTTTGTCAAAAAAACTTTCTTTAACTTTCTTCATTTTTTATAAGTTTCTGAAACTAGTTGTGCTATAATTGATAAAGCTATTTCAGGTGCAGATCTTCCGCCCAATTTTATTCCTATAGGTCCATGGATAGAATTTATTTGTTCGTTATTAAAACCAGCTTCTTTTAATCTTTGACATCTATTCTCATGAGTTTTTTTACTTCCTAACGCTCCAATATAATAAAATTTTTTCTTTAAAGCGTGTTGTAGAGCTGGATCATCAATTTTTGGATCATGCGTTAAAGCAATTAAAGCCGTGTTCTCGTTTGTTTCAATTTCTTTAAATGCTTCATTTGGCCATTTATTAATTATTTTCATATCAGGAAATCTTTGTTCAGATGCAAAATAACCTCTTGGATCTATGATAGAAATTTCAAAATTTAAACTTTTAGCAAAATCTACTAAGTATTGAGCGATATGAACTGCCCCAACAACAATAACTTTTATTGGTAATATGTATGTTTCAACAAATATTTCAGAGTTTTCTATCACTCCATTTTTTTTGGATTTAAAAAATTCATTGATTTGATTTGAATAAATCTCCATTTCTTTACTTAACGGTTTATCTTTTTCAAAAATTTCACTTTCCCCTGTTTTAAGATTAGTGATTATTGCGAATTCAGATTTATTTTTCTTTTTTTCAATAATTGATTTTAATGTTTGTAATTTCATTAATTAACTTGTTCTAAATAAACAGCAATTTCTCCACCACAAGCAAGTCCAACTTCCCAAGCACTCTCATTTGAAACTTTGAATTCTATTTTTTTACAAGGCTTTTTGTCTTTGATAAGACCTATACATTCTCTTACAACCGCTGACTCTACACATCCACCTGAAACTGAACCTGAAAAATCTCCTTTTTCGTTAACAATCATTCTACTGCCAACTTGTCTTGGAGAGGATCCCCAAGTTTGAATTACTGTTGCTAAAACAACTTTTTGATTAGCTTTTACCCAATCGTGAGCTTCTTCTAGAATTTTTTCATCAAATGAGTTTTTCATTCGATGAAATATAAATCTTAACTAACAAGCTTCAACAGCTTTTTTTGCGTATAGTGACACAAGATTTGCTCTGTACTCTGCTGAAGCGTGCATATCAGAATTCATTCCTGAAGCTTTTACTTCCATACCTTCAATTGCAGATACTGAAAAACTAGAACTTAACTTTTTAGATAAATCTTTATCAATATAAACACAAGATTTTGCACCTGTTACAGCAACATTCACATCTTTTTTATGTTTTGCAACAAACACTCCAATGATCGCATATCTTGATGCTGGATTAGGATGTTTTTGATAATCTGCCTTTTCTGGAATTTGAAACTCTACAGCTTCTACAAGCTCACCACTCTTTAAAGCAGTTTCAAACATTCCGACAAAAAACTTTTCTGCATCTATTTTTCTTTTGTTTGTATGAATGACTGCATTAAGTGCCATACAAGCAGACGGATAACATGCAGATGGATCGTTATTAGAAATTGATCCACCTATAGTTCCTCTATTTCTTACTTGGGCATCACCAATATTTCCAGCTAACTTAGCTAGAGCAGGAATTGCTTTTTTTACATCTTTTGATGTAGCAACTTCTACATGTTTTGTTGTTGCACCAATGGTAACAGTCTTTCCACTTACTTTAATGCCTGATAACTTCTTAATGTTTTTTATATCAATAACATCTTTGTAACTTGCTAACCCTAACTTCATAGATGGAATTGTTGTCATTCCTCCAGCTAAAAAAGCAGAACTAGAAGAGGCTAATTTAGAAGCATCTTTAACATCTTTTGGTGCGTGATAATTAAATGATTTCATATTTTTCTCCTATGCTGCTTTAGCGTTAGATTTTTTCATTGATTTACAAGCTTTCCAAACTTTTTCAGCTGTTGCTGGCATTGTAATTTCTTGACCACCTAATGCATCAATAACTGCATTCATAACAGTTGGTGGTGAAGCGATTGCGCCTGCCTCTCCACAACCTTTAACTCCAAGTGGGTTAGATGTTGCGTGAGTACAAGTAAATCCTAAATTAAACTCAGGAAAATTATCAGCTCTTGGCATTGTATAATCCATATACGAAGCAGTCATTAACTGTCCTGTTTCATCATATTGAGTATTTTCATGTAAAGCTTGACCAATTCCTTGAGCGATACCTCCGTGAACTTGTCCTTCAACAATCATTGGATTTACTATTCTTCCAAAATCATCAACTGCTGTGTATTTTTCAACTTTGACATTTCCAGTATCAGGATCAATTTCCACTTCACAAATGTGTGAACCTGCTGGAAAAGAAAAGTTTGATGGATCAAAGAATGAAGACTCAATTAAACCTGGCTCATCACCTTCTGGTATTGGTGATTTCATCTCATCTCTTTGTCCTGGTAAATAACAAGCAAAAGCAATTTCTCCAATTGTTTTTTTCTTGTTAGATTTTAAAGCGACAAACTCTCCATCCTTGAATTCAATTTCATCTTCATTAACTTCAAGCATTTTAGCAGCAACTCTTTTACCTTTTGCTACAATCTTTTTACAAGCATTAACGATTGCAATACCACCTACAGTCAACGATCTTGAACCATAAGTACCCATTCCAAATGTACCTTTATCTGTATCCCCATGGACAACATCAATATTTTCCATAGGTACACCTAATTCATCTGCAGCAATTTGTGCAAAAGTTGTATCATGACTTTGTCCATGACTATGTGCACCTGTAAATACAGATATTTGTCCTGTTGGATTAAATCTTACTTCAGCCGACTCCCAAAGTCCTACACCACAACCTAAAGACATAACTGCTGCTGATGGTGCAATACCACAAGCTTCAAAATATGAAGAAACACCTATTCCTCTTAATTTTCCATTAGCCTCAGATTTTTTTCTTCTAGCATCAAACCCTGCATAATCAGCCATTTGTTTTGCTTTTTCTAATCCAGCTGCATAATCACCTGAATCCACTGTATGAACTAAAGTTTGTTTAAACGGAAACTCAGTAGGGAAATTTTTCATTCTAATTTCAGTCTTATCTATACCTAGTTCCATTGCAGCTTTTTCTACTAATCTTTCAATTGTATAAGTAGCTTCTGGTCTTCCTGCGCCTCTGTAAGCATCTACTGGAGCAGTGTTAGTATATACAGCTTTGACATTTGAATATGCTGCAGGGATAGTATAAACGCCTGTAGCACACGGTCCAAATAAGTATGTTGGAGTAACTGTTCCAAATACTCTTGCGTAAGCTCCTAAGTTTGCGATTGTTTCATTTTTAAAGCCTAAAAATTTACCATCATTAGTCACTGCTAACTCTGCATGAGTAACATGGTCTCTTCCATGTGTGTCCGTTAAAAAAGACTCCGTTCTTTCTGCTACCCATTTAATTGGTCTTTCAATTTTTTTTGAAGCCCAACTACAAACTATTTCTTCATTATACACATTAATTTTAGATCCAAATCCACCTCCAACATCTGGAGCAACAACTCTTAATTTATTTTCTGGAGCAACACCTCCAAAAGCTGACATCACCAATCTTGATAGGTGTGGGTTTTGACTTGTTGTATATAAAGTAATTTCTTCAGACGCTATGTTGTAGTCGACCACACATGCTCTTGGTTCCATTGCATTAGGAACTAGTCTGTTATTAATTAAATCAACTTTAATAATTTTGTCAGCTTTAGCAAAAGCTTCATCTACAGCTTTTCTGTCACCTAACAACCAATCATAACAAAGATTTTTATCTACACCATCATGGATGGCTTCGCTTTTCATTGCGTCAGCTGGATCAACCACAGCTTTTAAAACTTTATAATCAACTTTTACTTTTTCAGCACCTTCTTTAGCTTCATCTAAAGTTTCTGCAAATACAACTGCTATTGGCTCGCCTACAAAGTTGGCAATATCTTTTGCCAAAGGAGGATTGGCTGGAACTTTCATTTCAGATCCATCTTCACTTCTAATGGCCCAACCTGCAATTAAACCACCAATTTTATCTTCTGCAATTTCTTTACCTGTTAACACCCCAACAACACCTGATGATTTTAATGCTTTTGAAGTATCTACACTTTTAATTTTTGCTCTTGCATGAGGAGATCTTACAAATACTGCATACGTTTGGTTTGCTATATTTATATCCGCTGTATATCTACCTTTTCCTTGTAAAAATCTTCCATCTTCTTTTCTCTCTACTCTTGAACCAACTAAACTAGCCATTATTTCTCCTTTCTAATTACATTTTTGTTGAAGCTTCTTTTACTGCAGCAACAATATTTTGGTAACCTGTACATCTACAAATATTACCCTCTAACCATTCTCTAATTTCTGTTTCACTTGGATTTTTTTTAGTTTGCAATAAATCAACTGCACTCATAACCATTCCTGGTGTGCAAAATCCACATTGCAATCCATGTGTTTTTTTAAATGCCTCTTGCATTGGATGAAGCTTTCCATCTTTAGCTAAACCTTCAATAGTTGTAACTTTTGATCCATCTATATCTGCTGCTAATGTTGAACAACTTTTTATGGATTTACCATTTACATGGACTACACATGCTCCACATTGACTAGTGTCACAGCCAACATGTGTGCCTGTTAAATTTAAATTATCTCTTAAAAAAACTGATAAAAGTGTGTGGTCTGGAACCTCTTTGCTGACCTTTTTACCATTTACTTCTAGTGTTACTTTTGTCATCAAGCGCCTCCTTCTCAATAGAAGCTTACTACATCATAAGTAAAATTTAGAAGCAATTACTAATTTTTTTAAATTTCTACTTCAGCGAGAAATTATTTTTTAATTATTGAGGTAAAACTTAACTTTTAAAAAAATAAATAAATCAAAATAGCCACAGCCGCAACACCACTAGCATAAATTAAAATTTTTTGATTGTTTGGTTTTGATTTTGATTGGTTTTGTTGATCTACTTTTTGCTCATGTTGAATTTCATTCGATGAAATGTCTTCAGTAGATATTAATTCTGAGAACTTTCCAAAAAATATATCAGCCATTTTCTTTGCTGTCATATCAATTAATCTTGATCCAACTTGTGCAATTTTTCCACCCACATTTGCTTCTACTTCATAAATCAGTTTAGTGCCATTTTGATGATCTTCTAATTTCACACTTGCTTCTCCAGACGCAAATCCAACAGGAGAGTTTCCTGAGCCTGATATTTTATAACTATTAGGTGGATTAAGATCTTTTAATTCCACATCACCTGTAAAGCTTGCATTAAACGGTCCAATTTTATTCGTGGCTTTTGCAGTAAATTCTGTATCTGAATTTTTTGTAAACTCTTCACAACCAGGTATTGCTTGTCTTAATATTTCTGGATCGTTTAGAGCTTCCCAAACTTTTTGTTTTTCTAAATTAATTTGATATGATCCAGATAATTTCATAAGTTAATTAAAACTCTAACATATAAAATTATGGATGATAATACTAAAAAAGAATTACAATCTGCTACCTTTGAGAGATTAGTTGATCATTTAAGAGAAAGAAAAGATGTTCAAAATATTGATCTAATGAATTTGGCTGGTTTCTGCAGAAACTGTTTATCTAAATGGTATCGTGAAGAAGCTGAAAAAAAAGGAATAACTGTTTCCGATCCTGATGCAAGGGAACATGTTTATGGAATGCCTTACTCTGAGTGGAAAGAAAAGTATCAAAAATAATTATTTCTCTTTTAATCTTGGAAAAAGTTCAACAAAATTACAAGGCTTATGATTAATATCTAATTGATGTTTTAAAATTCCTTCCCAAGCATCAGTGACACCACCAGATGAACCTGGTAAAGCAAAAACATATTTCCCATTCGATAATACAGCACAGGCTCTTGATTGAATTGCTGAGGTACCAACTGTTTTTAAACTAATTGTTCTAAATACTTCACCAAACCCAGGGATATGTTTGTCAGCTATTTCTTCCAATGCTTCAGGAGTTATATCTCTTCCTGTTAGTCCCGTCCCTCCTGTAGTAATTATCGCATCGATTTTTTCGTTTTTAAGCCACTCTTTTAATATTAAAACTATTTCATTTTTATTATCTTTGCATATTTTTCTATCTAATAAATTATGATTGGCTTCTTTAATTTTATCTACAAGGATTGCACCAGATTTATCGTTATCAAACGTTCTGGTATCTGTTACAGTCAAAAGTGCTATGTTTACTTTCATAAAAAAAATTTAATATGATTATATTATCAATATTATTTTTTATAACAGCTATTTTATATTCCAGTGTTGGTTTCGGAGGGGGTTCTACTTATTTAGCATTATTGCTCATTTGGGACACACCTTATTACATTTTTCCAATCATAGCTTTATTCTGTAACGTTATCGTTGTTACAGGAAATTCAATAAACTACATAAGAGCAGGAAATCATAATCTTAAATTATTGATACCATTTTTAATTGGATCAATTCCCCTATCCTTTTTAGGAGGAACTTTAATAATAAATAAGGAAACATTTGAATTATTATTATTCCTAGTTTTATCGATTGCGGGAGTATTGTTATTAATAAATAATAAATCATATGAAGACGAAAATATAATAATTAAAAAACTTAATTTATTTGTTTCTGTTACAATTGGTTCCATTCTAGGATTAATTTCCGGTATAGTGGGTATTGGTGGTGGAATTTTTTTAAGCCCTATTCTTTTCTTATTAAAAGCTGACAAGCCTAAGAATATCGTAACTACCGCATCACTTTTTATATTAATTAACTCTTTATCTGGAATATTAGGACAATTGACGAAGAAAAATATATTAAATGAAATTACATTATATTGGCCATTGTTTTTTGCTGTTTTAATTGGTGGTCTATTTGGAAATTACCTAAATCTAAAAATTTTTTCTAATAGAGTGCTTGCCTTGATTACATCTTTATTAGTTATCTTTGTTGCTTTTAGAATGTCTTTAAAAATATTTATGTAGATTTTTATTGATTCATTAAATTATTTGAATATAAATAGTTTGCCGATTTGATCCTATTGCGGGCTTTAACTGCTAAAATGGAAATCCTCAATAAATCAATAAGCAAGGTATTTGAACTGTATTGTGCACCCAGCATTAAGCTAAAGCACTAAAAAAGTGAGGATAAAATGGACTTAAATTTTTTCAAACAAACTAGAATTTTAGATGGCGGCATGGGACAAGAGCTTCTTGCAAGAGGAATGGAACCAAATGGAACTTTATGGAGTGCAAACGCTCTTCTTCAAGAAAAATACCATAAGCTTTTATTGGATACCCATGTTGACTTTATTAAAGCTGGAGCAGAAGTTATTGTTACTACTACTTTTACAACAAGGCAAATTAGATTAAAGGACAATAACGTTGAAGATAAATTTGAATATCTAAATAAAAAAGCTGGGGAAATAGCACAAAAAGCAAAAAAACTTTACCCAAATGTTTTAATTGCTGGTGGACTACCTCCTCAATATTTAACTTATGAGGCAGATCCAAGACCAGACTCAGAGATTGCTGATAATTTTAAAACTCAAGCTGAATTATTAAATCCTTATGTAGATTTTTTTTATTTTGACGTTTTGAGTAGTGTGAAAGAATTTAAAATTGCAATTGACTGTATTTCTAA
>ERZ651776.5844-NODE-5844-length-10436-cov-42.205232_pt1 | contig 10436 bp, 13 predicted proteins | sample MGYA00514761_ERZ651776 | MGnify/ENA metagenome assembly ERZ651776 | reverse complement strand
ACACGTTTTGCATCCATAATATCTTGTCCGGAACAACACTGTTTTGATTTAGACACTTCTTTTCCATCGTCATAAAGTTTTAAAGTTATTCCTATAACTTTATAACCTTCATTTTTCATAATTCCGGCTACAGTTGAAGAATCTACTCCACCAGACATCGCAACGACTACTGTCGTATCCTCAGGCTTTTTATCAATTCCAATAGAGTTTAATTCTTTATTCATAAGGTGGTATTTATACTTATTTCCAATATAAGTTAAATTAAATGATTTTAGATTACGAACCAGGCGACAAAGTCACTAATCCTAACAATAAAGACTGGGGTATTGGACAAGTTCAATCTATTATAAATGGAAAGGTCACTGTTAACTTTGAAAATGTTGGAAAAAAAGTTGTTAATTCAAATTTAATAAATCTAGAAAAAATCTCTAACAAAAAGGATATTAAATGAGATCAGCATTAATAATACTACTAAGTTTAATCACTTTTTATAATCCTGCTTTTTCAAAAGAAAAACTTTTACCCAATAAGCTTTTAGAGATTAAAGTAATTGAAAACTGGGAACCAGTTGAAAACTTTCAAAAGTTTAAACAGTACTCAAAAAAAATACCTATAAGAGGCTGGTACACAAGAAATAATGAAGAGTTGAATTGCTCCAATAGAATTAAGAATGTAGATCCCTATCCAAAAACTGATGACTCACATTGGGCATGGTTTACATGCCAAGGATATTTGCATTTTGCTGGAACTAACAATCCTCAAATAATAGGTGATATATTGTTGCACTGGGCATCAGCAAAAAAAGACCCAATGATTGTAAAAAGAGCATCTGGATATAATGTTGCTGGATATGATATTCCTAGTACCATTGGTACTTTTGCTCAATTTTATGCTGTCTGGTATAATGAGATTAATTACTCAAAACAGGAAAGACAACTAGTCAATAAATATCTAGTACAAAAACTTTTTGACCAAAAGTTCAAAGTTTTAAATAAAGGTACTAGAAAATGTAATATCAAAAAATTAAAAAGTATTTACTCAAAAAATACAGGAACTAATAATTGCGGAAACATTAGAATGAAAGTTGCTGTCGGTGAGATTATGCTTGGGTTTAGATTGGAAGACCAAGAGTTATTAGACAAAGGTCACAAAGATATTTATGTTGTGCAAGCTTTTATCAACAAAGATGGTATTAACATTAATCACGCTAGTAGAGGTGCCAATACTGTAAATTACTCATGGGAATACACAGGTTACTCAAGTATTCTAGCAGAAGTTTATAGGCCTGTTGGATATGATTATTTTGAACATACTTTTCCTCGTGGAGCCAAAGTAAAAGATTATTTAAAATTTAACTACAGACTTCTTAAAGATTTTAAATTAACAGCAGAATGGGCAAAAAGGAATGTAGGTTCACAGTTTGATAAATATAAAAATATTTCTAAACTTACTCAAGCTGAATATTTGCAAACTGAATATGCAGAAAATGTTTATTCTTTTGAGCATGGTGATAAAGAATTTATAAAAGCACATCCAAGATTTACAAAAAAATATATGCCAGAAGTTTATTCAAGTGTTTCTGAAGAAGAAATCAAAGATTTTTATAAATCAAGAGAGGGTCTAATTTCAGCTAATAAAGGTGTTAGTTCTTATGGCTTATATTATGGGAATAATTGAGAATAATATAAAATAAATTTTTATAATATGGATATAAAAATAATAATAGAAAGATTAATTGATCCTTTTTTAAAGGCTGGCGATTTGTCGATAGCACTTAGGGAAAAAGGATTAAAAAAAGAAATAAAATCTGACAATACTCCAGTAAGTAATGGAGATCTTGAAGTTAATAAATTTATTACAAAAAAAATATCTGAAATCACACCAGATATTCCAATTATATCTGAGGAAACATCTGACAATAAAGATAATACTCAACTAAAAGATTTTTGGTTGGTTGATCCTATCGATGGAACATATGATTATATAAATAACCTTGAAGAATTTACAATTAATGCTGGTTTGATTATAAATAATAAGCCTGTAGCAGGATTAATTTATGCACCTGCAAAAAAGAGAATGTTCTACTCTTACGGACCAGGAAATGCTTTTGAACTAACTAATGGACAAACTATTAATCTAAGTAATAAAATTAATAAAAATAACAATCCTATTAAATTTATTTCTTATTCAAACAAAATTAAACCTGAAATTCAAAAAATCTATCAAGATATTGGTGTCGGCGAAAATGTTAAAATGAAAAGTTCACTAAAATTTTGTGTGGTTGCAGCTGGTGAATATGATGGTTACGTTGCAGAACCTAGAGCTTATGAATGGGACATAGCAGCAGGCCATGCAATATTAATACATTCAGGAGGAACAGTTACTGATTTTGATGGCGGTGAAATACTTTATGGAAAAAAAGATTTAAAAAATCCAAGTCTAATTTTAAAAAGTAAAAATATATTATAATGGACGAGCAGTTAAGAATTATACTTATAATAATAGTTTCTGTTTCAATTTTTGGTTTATTAGTTTTTGTATTTGTTAAAAACTATATAAGAAATAAGATTAATAATTTAGTTGAAGAAAATAAAAAAAATAAGACAAAAGAAAATAATTAATTTAATTCTTTTTTGCTTTTAAGACTGCCAGAGCATTACTATTTTCTAGATAAAGTAAAACTATATTTTCACTTTCAATGTAGATCATATCTCGTACTCTAGATTTTATTGGGATAAATTCACTTTTAACAATTTTTTTCTTTGTTTTGTCAAATTCAAAAAAAAATAAACTGATCATTCCCTTATTAAATTTTTTTGCATTACCCATTGTTCCAACTAAAAATTTATTATTATCAGATTTAAAGAACTTCTCTGGAACACCTACAATTTGACTTATGCCAACAGAGGGATCAAAATATTTGATAGGTTCAATAAATCCATTTTTTGAATGAGATTTTTTTAATGGAGATAATTCATATCTTTTATCTTTATCGTCATTATTGTCAAAATAATGTCTTCCATATGAGGCTATCGGCCAACCATAATTAGCTGTGACGTTATCGTGTGTATTTAGATCTAACAGATTAATTTCATCACCTCCACTAGGACCATGTTCTGTTGAAAAAAGCATATTTAGATCTTTGCTTAAATATAATCCTTGGGGATTACGATGACCTATCGAAATAATTTCTTTAGAATTATTTTTCAAATTTATTGAAATTATTTTACCAAAATCATTATCTGGGTCTTGAGCTAATATTCTGTATCTATATTCTCCTGTAGAAAAAAATAAATTGTTATCAACTATTATCATTCGTCCGCCAGATTGGTGGGCTACTAATTTATCTTTTGGATGTAGTTTGAAAAAATCATTACTTTTTTCAATACATTTTTTTGGTGAATAAAAATCTTTAAATTCTATGAACGAATAATTTAATTCACCAACTAATATACTTGTACTAAAGCAATCTTTGTAATGTTCTTTAATATAAGAAACGTAAAATTGATTATTTCTAACCAAAATATCTTTTATTCCAAATGCGCTGCTATTATAAAATTCTGAATATTTAATGAGTTCTTGTATATTTGATTTAATAGATCCTAATTTTAAATTATTTTTGTACAAATTAATAATTTTTGAATATGTGATTTGTCCGGTTGCGGTAACTAAAAAGATATTTTTATCGTAAAAATCAATATAAGCAGATGAAGAAGCCTCTGGGTGTTTTGCAAAAATAAGGTCATCTGAAGTAAATTCAATTAAATCATACTCTAGATTATCCAATTTAAAAGTTCGCTTCTTTTTATTTTTAAAATTTATTCCATCATCAAATATTATATTTTCAATATTAATATTCTTATCTAGTAATTTTGTATGAATATTTTTAATTTGATTTTTCTTATTTTCTAAATTTTTTTCTAAAAACAAGATCTGATCAGATTTATTATCAATATTTTTTTTAACATTCTTAATTGTTATTGATAAAATCAAAATCACTATTATGACTAAAGTGTAAATAATGTATGATTTAAATTTTAGCATATATAAATTTTATAATAACATTAATTAATATGTCTACTTTAATTGTTTAAAATTTATGACTGAGTAAATCATTATCAAATATGATTAATTATTTTTAAAAAATCTTCTTTATCAATATCCATAACTTTTTTTGAAACTTCAAAGTCAAAACCATTTCTAGCCAACAAAGAAATATCTTTTTTGTAAAAAAGTGGTCTATTATCCTCAGCTCTAGCAGGTCCTATTCTTTTTTTTTTACAAATTTTTATAGCTGAAAAAAAATCTTGATCTGAGTTATCTTCTTTAATTTTATTCACTGTATCTTTAATAAATTCATCATGAATTCCTTTTCCAATTAGATAGTTTCTAATTTTATTAATTGAACTTCCTTTTTGGATCATGCTTTTTGCTTTTGTCTCTGAATAAAATTGATCATTAATAAATTTATTTTTTTCTAAATCAGACAAAACAATATCTATCAATTTATTAACATCCTTTTTTCTTATATCAGAAGAAGAAAGTTTCATGTATTTCTTAAGTAAATAGGTTTTTAACTGTTGTTTTGATGGTGCGTATTTCTCAACATAAGAAAAAGCAAAATTTCTCATCTCTTCAACGGTTACTTCCAGTGTTTTTTTTCTATTTCTTATAGGAATCATTGTTAGATTTTATATAATATATAGTCATGATCGAACAAATTTATGCTTATTTTGTAATTGAGACACTTTATATGTGGGTAAATATAGGGGTGTTACCATTTTGGCTTATGCTAATTTTTTTTCCTCAATCTCATTTATGTAGGATCTTTGTAGCCTCAATATTTCCAATATTACTTTTAAGTGGGGCTTATATTTTTGTTTTATATAAATCGTATTTAATTGGTTATGATTTTATAGGTAATTTCTCTCTTTATTTAAGTTTAGATGAACTTTCTAGATTATTTGAAGATCATCTATATTTAATGCTTTTTTGGATACATTTTATTGCAATTAATTTATTCATAGGAGGATGGATTGTTAAAGATTCTCAAAAATTTTACATTAATAAAATTACAATATCGATACCCTTAATAATTACATATTTTATAGGTCCAATTGGTTTGTTTTTTTATTGGGTTATAAGAATTTTTTATGCAAAAAGAATGAACTTATATGAGTAACTATGTTGATTTTTATTTTGATATAATCAGTCCATATTCATACATTGCCCATAAAAAAATCCAAAAAATTAAAAAAAAACATATAATTACATTTAATTATAAACCTGTGTTGTTAGGGGGTCTTCACAATCTTGCTGGAATAAGTGCGCCTGCTTTTAATAAATATAAAATGAAAAATATGCAAAGTGATTGCGAGCTAGTTGCTAAAAAAAATAATATTTTTTTTAAGTGGAATTTAAAATTTCCAATAAATTCACTTTCAATAATGCGAGGATATTTAACCATAAATGAGAATCAAAAAGAAGAGTACTTAAATATTTTTTTTGATGCCTATTGGAAGGATAATCTAGATTTATCATCTGAAAGTGAATTATCTAAATTATTAAAAATTTTAAATATAGATAGTGAAATCTTTTTTGAAAAAATTAAATATCAATCAATTAAAGATAATCTAAAAGAATTAACCAGTGATGCTTTTAAAAAGGAAGTATTTGGAGCACCAACTTTTATTGTAAATAAAAAAATTTTTTGGGGACAAGATCGTCTTGAGTATGCTCTAGAAGAATTAAGTGAAAATTAAACTATTTTAAAATTACTCTGACTAATTGCTGCAAAACCACCTTCTATATGTGATATCTTTTCATAACCCATATTTTTTAATGCTTTAACTGCTAGAGCAGATCTTACACCGCCAGCACAAAATAAAACCATTTCTTTATTTTGATCTAATACACCTTGTTTAAATAAAGCACTATTTGGATCCAAATAAATTTCTAACACACCTCTTGGTACATGAACTGAATTTTCGACTTTACCAGTATTTTCTAATTCACGGACATCTCTGATATCAATTAAATTACAATTATTATCTTCAACCATTTTTAAAGCGGTGTCTGCATTAATCGTTTTAATTTCTTGCATAGCTTCACTAACTAAAGTTTGAATAGATTTTACATTCATAAAGATTATTATATGTTATTTTTAAATAAATTAAACAATTGTGCTTCCAAAATTTTTAAAACCTTATCATACTCATTTATCAAATCTTATTAGAATTGGTCCTAAAACTGATGGTGGTTATATAATAGATAAAAGGGTTTTAAACAAAATTCGTATACTAGTTACATGTGGTTTAAATGATGATTGGGAATTTGAAAGAAATTTTTCTAAAAAAAAACCACATACCCAAATAATAGCATTTGATCATACTGTTAATCAAAATTTTTGGATCAAAAGATTCAAAAAAGACATTATATCTCTTTTATTGTTTAGAAAATTAAGAATAAGTAAAATATTAGATATATTTAAATTCATAGATTATAAATTTTTTTTTAAGGGAAACAAAAAACACTACATAAAAAAAATTGTATTTAAAAAGAAAAATAACAAAGAAGTAACAATTTCTGAAATTTTAAAGAATTATCATGAAGTTTTTTTAAAAATTGACATAGAGGGTGATGAATATAAAATTTTAAATGACATTAAAATAAATTCAAAAAAAATAAATTTTCTTGTTATTGAATTGCACAACATACATAGAAATATAAATAAAATTAAAAAATTTTTAGAAAAATTAGATTTAAAAATAATTCATATTCACGCAAATAACTATGGTGGTGTTGACAAATATGGCGATCCTAAAGTTATAGAACTGTCATTACTAAATACAAAAAAAGTTAAGGTTGATAATGTTTTAAGTAAAAAAAATTATCCTATAGTAGGTTTAGATTATAAAAATTTTAAGAGAAGAAATGAAATAAAGATTAGATTTAATGGATAAAAAAATTTGCATTGTTTATACCCACCACAAATTAGGTGACTTAATTTGGCAACTTCCTTATATAAAAGCTATAAGTGAACACTTCAATCAAAGTGTTGATTTAATATTAAGAGAAAAAACTCAAGCAAAAAAAATACTTAAAGGCCTAAATCATATTAATAATATTAACTATAATAATTTCAGAAAAGGATTGTTTTACTGGATCGATGTTTGGAAATTAATTAGAATATTCAATCAAAATAGATATTCCCATGTTTATATATTGGATAAAGTTAATAAACCTGCAATAGCAGCTAAACTATCTGGTGTAAAAAATATTATTGGTCCTGGAATTGGAAATCAAAAGAAATATCTTACTACAGATATTTTTTTAAATAATGATGACTGGAAATTAAACTACTCTGAACAATCCAAAAAATTATTAAGATTACATAAAATAAATTTAGACAATCCTTATCCTCAATTAAATGTAGATATAAAAAGATTTAATGAAAATAATTTTGATCTTTTAATAAAAGGCAAAAAGATCGCATTTGGTGTTGACTCTTTTGAAGATTATAAAATGTGGTATGAAGAAGACTTTGTAAAACTTGCTGAATTGCTTCATAAAAAAAACTTATTTGACTATGTTTATCTTATTTGTGGACCAGATAAATCTCATATAGCAGAAAAAATAATAAAAATATCTCAAAAAGATTATTTTATTGATTGTTCAAAAAAGGATCTTACAGGAGTTATAACTGCTATAAAAAATTCTCGATTTTTTGTTGGAAATAATTCTGGACCTTTAAATTTATCAGCAGCACTTGGTGTTCAGTCTTTTGGTTTGATAGTAAATGATGCTATAAGTGAACTAAAATATAGTAAAATACAATTTATAACACCAAAAGATTATAAAGATAATATCTGGATTAGAGATAGAAAAAATATGAAAACACTTACCCCTGAAGAAGTTTTTAATTTCTTGGAAAAAAAATATGATGAAAATGAAAAAAGCAGTTAATTTTACCTTACCATCAACAAACAACATCAATTATTCATTAAAGGATTCTTTAGGTAAATATGTTGTTTTATATTTTTATCCTAAAGATGACACCCCAGGATGCACCATCGAAACCAATGATTTTAATAAATTACTTTCTAAATTTAAAAAATTAGAGTGTGAAGTCTATGGAATTTCTAAAGATAATTTAAAAAGTCACGATAAATTTAGAGATAAATATAAGATAAAATTTGATTTATTAGCTGATGAAGAATTAACAGTACTTAAAAAATATAAAGTTTGGGGTAAAAAAAAGTTCATGGGACGAGAGTTTATGGGCATTAATAGAACTACCTTTTTAATAGATAAAAAGGGAAAAATTATAAAGATTTGGGAAAATGTTAAAGTTAAAGATCACGCTAAAGACGTTTTAGAAACCATAAAGAACATTTCAAAAAAATAAAAAGGCCCCTTATTTCTAAGGGACCTGTAACGTTTAACTTTATAGAGAGATAATTTTTTTAGTCTCTGATTGCGTAAGCTTTAACACCAACTTCGGCTACATCAGTTCCAAGTTTTTCTGCTTGGGCACTAATTCTTAGACCGATAGATTGTTTTAGTGCTCTAAATACTATGTATGAAAGAACAAAACTAAATACACAAACTGCAACAACACCCATTAACTGAGTTCCAAATGTTGTGTCAGGATTTGATATTGGAACTACCAATGTTCCAAAAATACCAGCAAACATGTGAACTGGGATTGCACCTACTACATCATCTAAGTGTATAGACTCTAAAAACTTAGTTCCAAAGTACATAATAATTGCACCGAATGAACCAATTACCATTGCTAAAATTGGACTAGGATTTAAAGGTTCAGCGGTGATTGCAACAAGACCAGCTAAAGCACCATTTAACATCATGATGATATCTGTCTTACCACCAATTAATCTAGTAACTAAAGCAGCAGTTACTGTTCCAGCTGCACCTGCTAAATGAGTATTAACTGCAATTTTACTAATCGCTGTTACATCATCAAAAGTTCCAACGGCTAATTGACTAAAGCCGTTAAAGCCAAACCAACCAAACCATAATAAAAAAGTTCCAAGAGTTACTAGTGGAATACTAGATGCTGCAAAAGGAACTAAAGATTTAGTTTCACCTTTTTTTCCAAATCTTCCAGCTCTTGCACCTAAAACCATTACACCAGCTAAAGCAGCAGCACCACCACAAGCATGTACTAAAGTAGATCCTGCAAAATCAGAAAAACCAGCAGTTGCTAACCAGCCTCCGCCCCACTGCCAACCCATTGAGATTGGATAAATAAATGCAGCCATAATTGCTGAGAAAATAAAGAATGGCCAAATTTTAATTCTTTCTGCAACAGCTCCCGATACAATCGATACCGTCGCACAAACAAACATTGCTTGATAAAACCAGTCTGAATAATCTGAGTAACCTGTTCCAATTTCAGAAGCATCACTCCAAATTTTAAATGAACCTATGTATCCACCTTCTGGTATTCCATAAGCAAGATTATACCCGCATAGAAAAAATACTATTGATGCTATTGCAAATTTACCAATATTTTTTGCAGCAATTGTTGATACACTTTTAGTGGTTACTAAACCGCACTCAAGCATACAAAATCCTGCCGCCATAAATGCAACTAATACTCCACCTAAATAAAAACCAAGTGTGTTAAATATATATTGTCCTTCAGCTGAGATAGTAGTTTCTGCTGAAGCTAACCCTGTAATACTAAAAATGATTACAAAACTAAGTGTTATTTTTTTAAATAAATTAATCATTATCTCTCCTTGTTATGGAGGTTCTTTTATTGAACTTTCCTGTTTAAAGAATTGCTGATTAGTCAAAAGAGTTATGACGATAGAACATGTGTATAAATATAAAGGCCCCTAAAAAGGGGCCTTTTTTCTAACTATAAGAGAGAGAGATAGTTATTCTGTTTTTAAGAGGCTCTCCAATGAGATAACGATATGGAGATCGAAGAGCCTCTTTATTGCATGCAATTAGTCTCTTATTGCGTAAGCAATTACACCTGTTTCAGTAACGTCTGTACCCTTAGTTTCAGCTTCTTTACTTAATCTGATACCAAAGATTGCTTTCATCACTGACCACACAATGTAAGACACAGCAAACACAAAAATGTTAACTGACAACACACCAATTAACTGAGCACTAAAACTTGCATCAGTATTAGTTAGTGGAACTGCAAGTGTACCCCATATACCAGCAAACAAGTGAGCTGGGATTGCACCTACTACATCATCAAGTTTGAAGCTAAATAATAATTTAGTTCCAAACACAACAATCAATCCACCAACGGCACCAATTAAAATTGCTGCAAATGGTGAAGGTGCTAAAGGTTCTGCAGTGATAGCTACTAAGCCACCAATTGCTCCGTTTAACATTTGAATTACATCTGTTTTACCATACATTAATCTTGTAATTACACCTGCTGCTAA
>ERZ651776.5843-NODE-5843-length-10438-cov-4.433838_pt1 | contig 10438 bp, 13 predicted proteins | sample MGYA00514761_ERZ651776 | MGnify/ENA metagenome assembly ERZ651776 | reverse complement strand
CCCCCACCCACCCCCCCCCCGCCCCCAGCACCTTTAACGCCGTCCTCACCCCCCACTCCTCCCTCTTCCCCCTCAAACGCCGTCAACGACCCCACTAGCATAGCTAACACTACTCCCATTCCCCCTCTTCACCCTCTCGCTTTGTTCATACTTCTCAAACGTGACCCCAAACACCCTCCCCTCCTCCCTCTTCACAACATCAAGACAATTCAACAATACCCCGATAGGATGCCGTCCACAAATCGTATTCTTGTACGTCCGCAAATACTCCGCAAATGCCCCCGGGTCCTGCATGGAAATCTTCTCCATTCCCAACCGATCCAACCATTCAATGTAATCACAAATCTCCCCTTTGGACTTATCGTAAGGGTTGTATTCGAACCTCCTACCCCAGTGGCAGAAATCCGACGATATCACGAAGAAAGTATCCGCCGAAAGTAGCAGCGACGAGAGATACCCAGCGTATTCCCTCTCCCGACTCGGCGATATACTCCCTATCATTATCGGCAGAACTTTAATATCGTTAATAGAAGAAGTACCAATTTTGGACGCAAGATCGATGCAGTGCCGAATAAAAGGATACTGCATCTCGCCGGAATGTTCGTCCTCGTCAACTTGGCGATTCGTCAACGTGAAATTACCCGGACCGGAAAGGAGGGCTTCGCGCGTTTCTTCACATGTTTTCAATGGTCCCAAAGGTGTTTCTATCGTTGAAGCGTTAGATATCGCGCAGCCGTCGAGGTAAACGTGATGCGACGGGTGGAGGACGATAATCCTCCGCACGGTCGGTAGATTCGTCGCCTGCAATCGTCGAAGAAGAGCGTTGTAAGAATACCCGGCGGTGGGACCGGAATATGAGAACCCGGCGTGGGGGGCAATTATGGCTTTTGTGTTCGAGGTAGTGGTGGCAGTGGATGATGAAGTTGCGGAGGTCATGTACGACTGCAGTTCGGAGCGGAGGGAGTTGGAATTGTCAGTGTACCATGAGCCGGAGTGGGAGGCAGAGCGCGAGTACATTGGGTGCTTCTTTATTCCTGTTGTTCTGTTGTTGCCGATTGAAACCAGCTTGGGCGGTTAATTTGGTCGTTTTAAGCGAATGAATCGGTGGAAGGCTTTTCCTACTGCTAGGAAGATACTGGCGTGTGTGTTTTTAATGCTTCACAAAACCAATGGATGCGAAAACAACAAAATGAGCAAAATTCCAAAAAATTAATTCTTCTTTCAGCAAAAACAGCAGGGTCAAATAACACACTGATCAATAACACTGATCGACCGAAAAATCTCCATATCTGCAATCAAAAATGCATCGTCCCTGCCTCAACTTCTTTCTCTGCATTTTCCCTTCGCTCCTCGTGAAGATTACGGCGCTCACATTTGTTCCGCCTTCGACAATGTCCGTCCCCATGGGCATCGACGGAAACACCCGCTGCACGTTCCCGATCGACCTTCCGACAGCGACTGCACTCGGTGACGAAGTCAACGGATTAATCAGGAGCTTTAAAACGATTAAAGAGATGAAAGCGGAGGGGAAGGGGGGGAGGGAAGAGGTGCTTACTTTTAGCAGTGAGGTTGAAAATGTTCAGTTCGAGATTGAATGTAACCCGAATATTTTTCCAGGTGAGGGAATTTTGTGAGAGAGGTCATGTTGACGTGGGTGTTTGGGAGATCGATCCGATGGAAGTGTGACGGTCGACAGCAACGACGATTAACCATCGCTCTCCTTTCTTTTGCTCGCCATATAGATCCTTTCAAAGCCGAGGTATTCGTGAAGGTGACCTCTGGTCCACTAATTGTCACTAGTCAGTGCATGCTCCCGAAGCTAATCGAGTCGATAAAACTGTTCAAGAGTGCTGCGAATGTGTAACGTCTTCTGTGAGGCGTCTGTGAAGATAATAAGCGCCAGGCAACGAACGAACGCTTGGTAAATAAATAATTTGAAAGATTGTAGCTTTCTGGAAAAAGCCCGCTTTTTGCTATTTACGGACGTACACTTTCTACTCTTCGTTTCGCTTTTGCGTATCCCTTACTCAAACCCCTCTCTCACGCCCTGAACACTTCCTGAACCTTCATAATGGGTTGCCTACAGATAGGGCAATTCCTTAGTCTCTTCCCGCACGATAAGCAGTTCGCAAAGTGACCGCAGGGGATAATGACGCAGTTTATGTCGTTGACAAAGCATATTTTACAGACGTCCTTCTCATCGTTGTTGTCCACAGAAGAACGTGTACGTGAAGGGCTCGAGCCCCCCCTCTTTTTTGTTTCTGCCCCTTCTTTTTCTTCTTCTTCTTCTTCTTCTGCTTCCTCCTCCTCTTCCCCTTCCTCCTCCCCATCCTCCTCCTCCTCCTCCTCGCTCTTTCTTTCGTCTATGACGTCGCCTTCACCTTCGTTGTTCGCTTCGTCTGAATTATATGCAATATCAGCGTTACCCTCGCTGTCCTCCTCCTCACCCTTCTCTTCTCCCTTTCCTTCCTCCAGTTTTTCCTCTTCTTCATTGCCGTCGTCGTCTTCTTCTTCTTCTTCTATTTGTCTCCTGATGTTAAAATTTCTCTCGAACCGCATCTCCAACTCACCATGATCATCAAATATCTCCTCCCTATTCTCCTCCCCATCATCATCATCATCCTCCCTCCACAGCTCTACAAGTCTATCCACCAAGCCCCCCAAATATCCTCCCCCTTCTCCGTCCCCACCCTCGCCCTTCCCTACCTCCAAAATGATCTTTCCGTTTCCATACCAACCGGTAATTCTTCCGTCGCCTTCCCAGCTCAGATAACCGTTGTAACGGACAGTGTTTGTGTATCTTCCTTGGTGGGTTTTGTGGATCCAGATTCGATTTGTGAGCAGATCCAGCTGCCCGGTGAGGAGGAAGTTTATCGACAAATCTTTCCAGAGAGATGTGCCGGAGCCGGCTAGTGTGATGATGATGACGATCGATGATCGATGATGACGATCGATGATGATGATGACGATCGATGATAGTGAGATGATGACGAAATTGTTACAGTGTTAGTCAAGAAGAAAATTCAATGAAGCAAATTCAAATTCAACTCAACACACGAAGATCAAATACGCATTCCTTTCGCCATCGAATTCCAATGATTGCTTCGCCGCTCGAAAGAACTCACAAATATCAGCCCACAAACCCAGTCCATCACCACTCTTGACATGAAAGTTTATTTTAACGTCAACCCATTTTGTAGTGTCCTGGGTTCTGCTGATGCTCTTTCCCTCCCAACCCTCAACACCTGAGAGCAAGGATTCTAAAAGCCTCTTCAACCTCGAAGACGGAGGAGCGATACTCCTCATCACATGCAAATCTCTCGGTGGCTCGGCTCCTGTCTCTGTTTGTGTAAGCTCTATGATTCCATTTGGGTAAGAACCACTGAAACTCCATCTAACTCCCCCAGAGCCATCGCTGTTCTTCTCCAGCACCCCGGCGTACTTGACGGAATTCGTATACTTGCCGATATGCTGCTTCGTCAAGATGAAGGTGCTGACCTGGGCCCCCCATTCCTCTCTCTCGTGTTCTTCCAACTCCGCATTTTCAGGGTATTTAGGAGGGTACAGCAGCCCCGTGACGTTAAACTCAATAAACATGCCCCTCCACAAACTCTTCCCCCTTCCTTTGATCTCCAATGCGATTTTCTCTCCCCCGCCCTCCGTGCGCACTGATACAGGGGTAAAGAGAAGGAGTGTTGATCGCCATTCTGTCGCATCTTTCAGAGCTGAAGTCGACACACCAGAATATAAAGAAGTTAACGAAGATGCATGGGGAAGGTAAGACATTGTGTGTATCGTATGTAGGCGTGGGATTTTTTTACTAAGCCTGTAGGTTTGACATTCTTTTGCTGGGGTTCCTCTGGTTATGTTTCGAGACAAGCGAACAAGTGGCACAAGTGGGTTGAGCAGTGTTTTTCCTGTTGGTTTTTTGTTCTCTTCATCGTCGTTTTTCATGTCCTCTTTTTGTTGGGTTAAGGTCAGGGTTTCCATTGATGATCCTGTGTGTGCTTGCTCTGTTCATTTGCCGTTTTCGATCTCGTAGGTGGCTGTCTTCTTGTTGGACAATTTTGTCAAAAGGAATTTTTTTTGAAATTTCTAATACTTAAATACCTTTTTGTGATACATTTTACTTTAATAAGTGTAAAAAATATATATTGTAGTCATTTTGTATGAAAATAATTTTCAAATATTTTATAATACATATTCTTAATATATTAATCTTATAATTTTTTAATTTTTAAAGTTAAAATAAGATAAAATGTATTTATTGATTTTTTCTACTAAATAATATTCATTTTTTCAATTAATAAATAAACAAAAGTATAATTTAGAAAACATAATATTTTTACTGAAATTTAAGTCATGGAACGATATTGAAGATCAAAATTCTTGACATTTCCTGCTCTGAGCTGTTTTTGACCATCGTTGTTTGAAGTTTATTATTATGTTGTTTGAAGGTCCTGCAGACCGTGTTCAGATTTGTGAAGTTGTGATCACGCCACATGGTGTCAGCGAGAGTGTACTGGCAATCGTTTTCGCCAAGTCATGAGGTGAGGGGACAGCATAACCATTCAAAGGGCAAATAGCCGGAAAAAGAGATAATGCATTTTGCAGACATCGATCATTTATTGATTGTTGTTTCTCCTAAAAAAATTTCTTTTTCTTTTTTGAGTGCTAATCAAATCAAATCAATTGCCGCTATCCCCAAACTACCTCCTTATCACAAGAATGTCCGTCCGCTATTGATCAAAAAGGGTCCCTGTAGCCTCTGCGCGTATCCTCCCTCTCGTGCTGACGCTTTTCAGTTGAATTATCCTGCGACTGGTCAAATCCAGGGTGGAACTGTCCCCAAGCACCGGATAATTCCTGGTATAGTTGGGGGTGGTGTGACTGCAGTTCCATTGGAGCATCGGCGTAACAGACAAAGACTGTGTCGACGACACTCATGATCGGGCGCAGAAGGACAGCGCTAATGGACCAGCCGAGAAGGAGTCCAACGGTGAGCAGAATCCACTGGGCACCACTTTCAGCACGAACGAAGGCATCCTCATTGATGACCCAAGCGATGTACCCTGTGTGCAACAAGAGCAACAAGAGAGAGAGAGAGAGTCGTCAAAGTTAGCGCACACACGAAAGCAACACACACACACACACACACAGACAGAGACAGAGAGAGAGAGACAAACAGCGAATGAATAAACCCATGCACGAACGCAATATAACGAACCTATTCCGCCGCATACTGCTCCAATAAGCAGAACCATGATGCTGATTACATTCCCGATGAGCTGGTCAGTGATCAAAGCCGTCCACCCACGATTTTTGAACAGGTTGATGACGCTCTTTCCACTAGGAATATAGGCCTCGCCATAAACAGCGACGTAGACGAATGCCCATTTATTGAAGTACTCAATTAGATCCTCGAGACACCTCAAAAGGCACACGGCCATGCACGTGAAGAAATTGCCATCCCCGCTGCAATTCAATTAAATTAACGACGAAGAAAAAACGAAACGACGCTTCGGTTATTTTGGCGTGATCTTTTGCAGTAAAATGATCACCATCTGATCACACGCCTCGCTCGCAATCACCTTACCTGTTGTTGGCATTTTCAGCCATTGCCCTAACTGCACTAACGATGGCCACCAGCAGTCCGCCAAAACAGATGGAACCAAGGCTCGTGGTAGTAGCTCGCCTAAAGCTTCCTGTCACTCCCTGAGAACAAAAGGACGATGACACTTCTGGACGGAACCACCAAGAGGCGGTCATACCGCACGTTGTAACGTGAGATACGTTGTAGAAGACCTGTTGTCCCCAAAAGAATGCCAACAACATTCCAAAAACAACTCCACCATTGATGTTCTCGCAGCCATTTGCATCGCAGGGAAAAAACGTCTGCTGAATTGCGTAGTAATCAAGCGCCCACCAAATAGTAAACGCGAACTGCGCAAGCATAATGACGAAAGAAAAAATGAGGATGCCCATGTTCATTTTCAAGGAAGTGACACCAACTTTGAGGTTCGCCGTAGCAAAAGGAATTCGCGATTGAACAGCAAACTGCAATAATGGAATTCGGGTTATACAAAGACAAATTAGATTAGATATAAAGACTCTCTCTATGAGCGGAAGCACCACAAACACAAACAAGCACACTCACTTACCCAGTACCACACGTAAATAAGTGAAAAAACGAGGAATATGATGCCAGGGACAATGGCCCCCACTATAAAGCACACGACAGTGGTGGCAATTGTAATAGCAATCTGGAGAATCAGGCACATCTTGATCAGCGTAGACGGGCACGTAACGCACAGCGAGAGAACCCCAACACTAAGGATTATTGACATAAAAGATTGAACAAGACCAACGTAGATGAAGGAATCGTAGTCGCCTATGTTGATGGCGTCGGCACCGCCTCCATCGACATTGGGCATATACGCGATGGATGTACCGACTATTGCCCCCAGCATCCCAATGAAGAGGACCAAAAAGGGAACATCTCGCCATGGTGTTTTCCCATAAGGGTCATGAGCGTCATCATATTTCGTCTGCTTCGGCGCGAAAGTCATTATCAAGTGTTCGAAGAGAAGATTGAGGACGGTTTTGTAACGAAATTCTCGAAAGGGAGAGTGTTAAACGGGAACAAAAAAAGCGAGACGATGATTCTTCTTGCACGTGAAAAATAGTTCCCTGCTTTACTTCAACATTTCAACAAAAAACAAAGAAGCAACAAGTGCACCGTGCATACTAGTAACTGTGTTGTTGTTCGATCACAGATCATTATTTGTTGTTCTATAAAAACTCCTCTGGTTGGCGAAAACAAGAATCTTTTTCTAAGAGTACCCCCCCCACCCCACTAGTCATGGCCGACACATCACCAAACGACCCCCCCCACACGCCTCCTTCGAAAACAACACCCCAAAAGCCAGAACATACCAGCACCCCCCAGTCCCAGCACAGATCTCGACGCAGACCCAAGAGTGCCGCCAAGAAGAAGAAAATAGCCGAGGAGAGGGAGGGTGTGATAAGAGTACCACCACTAGTCATGGCAGACACATCACCAAACGACCTCCCCCCCACGCCCTCTTCGAGGACAACACCCCAAAAGCCAGAAAATATCAGCACCCATAAATCCCAGCACAAATCTCGAAATAGACCCAAGAGTGCCGCCGCCAAGAAGAAGAAAATAGCCGAGGAGAGGGAGGGTGTGTCCCAACAGGGCTCTTCGCCGGGTACACTATTGCTTTCGCCTTCACCTTCGCCTTCACCTTCGCCTTCGCCTTCGTCGTCTACGTCCTCTAAAAAAACGAATCGGCAACGACAGCATCACAGTCTTCAAATCCCAACCTTGGAAAAAGCCTTATCACTATACTCAAGTAGAAAATTAGTTCGCGGAACGCTCCGTGTCCACAGCGCGAAGCTCGCCTTCGTCTCCTGCGATCGCAACGAGTATGAGCGGGATATTAAGATCGATGATAAGAATAGGAATAGGGCGATTGATGGGGATGTTGTTTATGTTGAGATATTGGAGGAGGACGAGGGGAAAAAAGAAGGCCGTGGAGGTGCAGTAGCAGAAGCAGTAGCAGTAGCAGATGCAGTAGCAGATCTAAGTCTTGACGTGGACATGGAATCTCTCGATTTGATTGCCACTTCCACGCCTAAATCCTCCTCCACACCTCCCCCCACAACCTCCCCCATAGACAACTCCTCATCCCCCCAAACATTCTGGCGCTCCGACCCCACCCAAGTATCCCTTTGGGACCCTCAGCACAACACCCCTCTCCGCCGTCGACTCTCCAACGACGAGCGTCGTTCCAAATATATCACCAGTGCCGAGAAGGGATCCTCAAATGGATCGCCCCCCTTAAATGGATCGCTCCCCTCAAATGGATCGCTCCCCTCAAATGGATCCTCAAATGGATCGCTCCCCTCAAATAAGGATCCTCATCAGAAATCTGGCCGTGTCGTGAAAGTTGATGTATCGATTAAATATGACTCACAAAAAAAGCGGTCCTTCATCGGGACTGTGAGAAGAATGGACCAAAACCGCGACCCCAAAACCGCGAGTCTAGTTCTCATCCCGTCCAGCGCGAAATACCCAATATTTTGCCTCCCACATTCGCACCGTATAAAGGACTACTCAGAAGGCACAATCTACAAAGCCGACTACACCTTCGGCAGCTGGCAGCCATCTCACCGCTGGCCTCCCTGCACCAACGTACGAAAAGTAGGTCCAGGAGGGTCGACAGACGGCGAGACCCAGGCGCTCAAGATCGAGTTTGCTGTCGACCACAAACCGTACGAAACTGCCTTTCCGGAGATTAATGACGAAGTCAACGAGAGCGTCGCCGCCGGCATGCGAGACGTCGGCGGCGGAAATATGGAGTGGGAACCCACAGAGGCGGACTGTGCCGGCCGGCGTGACTTCCGGTCGACCAGAATCTTCACAATCGACCCCACGTCCGCCCGTGACCTCGACGACGCTCTTCATGTGAAGGCGCTCCCGGACGGTAAAGTCGAGATCGGAGTCCACATCGCTGACGTCTCGCACTTTGTCTCGCCTGGTAGTCTTTGTGACCTCGAGGCTCAGAACCGTTCTACCACCGTGTATTTAGTCGACCAGGTGATCCCCATGCTCCCCCGTCCGCTGTGCGAAATAGCTTGTTCGCTGAACGAGAACGTCGACAGGCTCGCATTCAGCTGCGTCTGGACGATGAATAGCGACGGCACGATGTGCGCGGACAAAGGGAGGGAAGTATGGTTCGGGAAGAGCGTTATCAGATCGTGCGCGAGATTGGATTACGGGATTGCGCAGCTGTGTATCGAGGAGAAATGCGGGGCGAAGAAGGGGGGGAATTGGGAGGACGAGGAGGACGAGTTGTGGGATCCGAAGAGACGACCGATTAAGGGAGGACCGTATAGCTGCTACGACGTGGCTGAAGATGTGAGATTAATGCATCTCGTCGCCTCCTCCCGCCGTGCCCTGCGGTACCGAAATGGAGCCTTGTCGTTGAACAAAACGAAGTTAATGTTCCGCCTCGACGAGAACCAGAAACCGACCATGGCCGAACCCTACCCGATAAAAGACTCCAACCGCCTCATCGAAGAATATATGCTCTGCGCGAACTACCTCGTCGCCGAGCACCTGATAATAAACTGCGGCGAACTCGGAGTACTACGCCGGCACCCTGAACCGCTGGAGAAGGGACTTGCAGAGGTCGTGGAGTTGGCCAAGGTCATCGGTGTGGGGATCGACGCCAGCTCCTCCTCGGCGCTTCAGGAGAGCCTGAATCGATTCGGTCGTGAGTGCGATGACGATTTGAAAATGCAGGCCATTACTTCTCTACTTAACAACCCAATGCAACCCGCGCAATACTTCGCCAAGGGCGCGTTCGAGTCCGAGGATATGTGGGAACATTTCGCACTGCACATTCCGTACTACACACACTTTACCAGCCCGATTAGGAGGTACGCTGATCTGATGGTGCATAGGCTACTACAGGCGAGCGTCGGTAGGTCGGAGGGGACGGACTTTGTCTTCCACCAGGACCTCGAAACCGTGCACAAGATCTGCGATAAATGCAACCAAATGACCATGGCATCCAAAAAAGCCCAGGAACGATCTGACGTCATCTGGCTGTGCGAACTGCTTAAAGATAGGCCGATTGAGAGGATTTTGGCCGTGGTGGTTAGTATGGGGGAGAAGAGTTTTACTGTTTTGGTCCCGGGGATGGGGTTGGAGGGGAGGATTTACTTGGAGGAACAGACGGAGGAACTTTCATATGAATACAACGAGGGGGAAAAGATGATTAAGATTACGCCAAAGGGTGGTGTGTGTGTGGAGAAGGGGTGGGATGATGTACTCAAGATCAGGCTTTTTGAGAAGGTGGATGTTCGGATAGGACCAAATGGGAGGGTACCCATTGATGTTAAGGTCAGATTGAATGGACCTTGGAAGGAGTGATGGGGGGGGGGGGGGGGTTGGGGGGGGGTTGGGGGGGGGTTTGAAATTATTTTTTTTAGGAGACACGTGACGGTCCGAACCGCATGGTGCTAGGGGTTGTGGTGGTATTTTCGAGGTTTTTGAAGGCGAAATTCATGGGTTTTCTCTATTATTTTACCGATGGCGGGAGTTCTGTTTTTTCTTTCCTTCTGGATTCCTCCTCCTTCGCTCACTCCCCCTCCAAAAAAAACTATAGATCTTTCCCTCACCCCTCCAATACACCAAAACACCTCCCCCTCGTCAATCCATCCTCCTCCCGTCCCCTTTACGCTCTCCCTACCCCCCCTCCCCAAACGAAAGAAATAAAAACACGCACACAAACGCACGCACCGCCAACTACTCCCTCCCTCTCTCCCTCCCTCCCCCCCTCTCTCTCTCTCCTCACTTTTGCCACTACCCGAAGAAGAAAAAGAACGAAGGTTTCGGGGGGGGCGG
>ERZ651776.5839-NODE-5839-length-10442-cov-2.716353_pt1 | contig 10442 bp, 8 predicted proteins | sample MGYA00514761_ERZ651776 | MGnify/ENA metagenome assembly ERZ651776 | reverse complement strand
CGGTGGAAGCGGAAATAAAAATACGTCTATTAATCATTTTGAAAAAGCTAGAAATGACAGAGAGTGGAGAAAGATGGCGGAATACGAAATTGATCGTGTTAGAAATCCTGAGAAGTATGAGGGATGATTAAGGCAGTTATTTTTGACCTAGATAACACTCTTCTAGACTTTGTAAAAATGAAAAAAGAAGCTGTGATGAGCGCTATCTCATCCATGAGAGAAGCTGGCTTAGATCTTGATATAGATACGTCCTATAAGGAAATAATGAAAATATATGAAGCTGATGGATGGGAAAATCAGGTAGTTTTCGATAAATTCTTAAAAAATAAAATTGGCTATGTTGACAATAAATATTTAGCAGCAGGAATTGTAGCTTACAGAAGAGCAAAAGAAGCTAATTTGAAGGCATATCCAAACGTTCAAAAAACATTAAATCACTTATTAAAAAATGGTATTAAGCTAGCTATCGTTTCAGATGCTCCCAGTAGAGAGGCTTGGATGAGAATTTATTATCTTAATCTCCATCATTCTTTTGATACAGTAGTTACATTCGATGATTCACGAGAAAGAAAACCTTCTCCAAAACCATTTAAGTTAGCACTTGAAAGATTGAATTTATCGAAAGATGAAGTATTGATGGTAGGAGATTGGCCTGAAAGAGATATGGTTGGAGCAAATAGTATGGGCATAAAAACTATTTTTGCAAAATACGGAGATGCTTTTGGAGTAAAGGACTCTGGTGCAAATTGGGACATTGAAGATATTTCTGAAGTTATTGATATTATAGATGAGGTTAATAATGCTTAATCTAGGTGTTGATATTGTAGCAATTGATCGTATTCAATCTATTTTAAGCTCTGATAGGGGATTAAGATTTATGAATAAAATATTTTCTGAGCAAGAAATTGCTGAGTCAGAAAATAAAGGAGATAAATCACAATATTTTTCTGGAAGATTTGCAGCCAAAGAAGCAATAAAAAAAGCATTATCCTCTTACGATTCTGCAACTAGACAATCTTTTAAATCCATACAAATTTTAAACAGTAAAAGTGGAAAGCCTTATGTTTTAAGTCAGTCTTGTCAAGATATTAATATCTCGATATCACATGACGGGAACTACGCTTTGGCTTTTTGCGTAATAGATAAATAGTTATGGACTATTTTGAAATAGAGGGAAAAAATCAGCTTTTTGGAGATATAACTGTTAGTGGTGCCAAAAATGCTGTATTACCTTTAATGGCAGCATCAATACTTAATGATAAGCCTTTAACTATTAGTAATGTACCAAAGTTGTCTGACTCTATAACAATGGGCAATTTAATTGAAGAGATGGGGGGAAAAGTTAGTTTTGACCATTCCAACATTACTATTAATCCAAAAAATTTAAACACTCCTTATGCTCCATATAAACTCGTAAAAACAATGAGAGCTTCTTTTTATGTACTTGGTCCATTGATTGCTAAGTTTGGTGAGGCTAAAGTCTCTTTGCCTGGAGGATGTGCTTGGGGCCCTAGACCTGTTGATTTTCATATAGATGGCTTAAAAAAGCTGGGAGTAGAAATCACACTAGAAGCTGGGTATGTCATTGCAAAAACAAAAAAGATGATTGGTAATAAAATAGTATTTCCAAAAATTTCTGTTGGAGCAACTGGTAATGTTTTAATGGCAGCTGTCTTAGCAGAAGGTCAAACAGAGATTCATAATGCAGCGGCAGAACCTGAAATTCAACAGCTATGTTTGTTGTTGAATGAAATGGGAGCAAAAATATCAGGCATTGGAACTAATATATTAACTATTCAAGGCGTAAAGACGTTAGGTGGAGTAGAAAGTATCGATGTTATACCAGATAGAATTGAAGCAGGTACTTTTCTTATAGCAGTGGCAGCAACAGGAGGAAAAGTGAAATTGAATAACGTAGAACCAAAGCACATGGAAAGCGTAATCAGTTTATTGCGAAAATCTAATATTGATATTTTAGAGGAAAAAGATTCAATTATTATTACTTCAAATGGGTTAGACATCAAAGCTTGTGATATGGAAACGCACGAGTATCCAGGATTTCCAACAGATCTTCAGGCTCAGTGGATGCTTTTAATGAGTTTGGCTTCAGGAAATTCAACGATAAAAGAAAATATTTATTTTGACCGCTTTACGCATATTTTAGAGCTTAATAGGCTTGGATGTGACGTTCATCTTGAAGGGGGTAGTGCTACTATTAAAGGCAATAGAAGTCTTTTTGGTGCACATGTTATGTCAACAGATATTAGAGCATCAGCAGCTCTAATTATAGCAGCATTGTGCGCAGAAGGTTCTACTAACATTAGTAGAGTATATCATATTGACAGAGGATATGATAAAATTGAACAAAAATTAGCTAAGGTAGGAGCGAAAATAGCACGTAAGAAATAACCGAATTTGGGTTGTTTTTCTATGAATTCTTTATAGATTACTAGTCAAGTAATGAGAATTGTAATTATTGGTGCGGGTGAAGTTGGTTTTCATGTTGCTAAGTCTCTTAGCGAGCTTGATTATGATATTGCAGTAGTAGATACCAATCATAAAAAATGTCAACGAGCAAATGAACATTTAGATGTTATCGTTATAAAAGGTAATGGTTCTGATGAAAAAGTCCTTGAAAAAGCCAATGTTGCTGATGCTGATTATGTTTTTACTCTTACAGATTCAGACGAAACCAATCTTATCTCATCAATGCAAGCACACAATTTAGGTGCGAAGAAAATTATAGCTCGCCTTCGAGATTTTGACTATAGTAAAAATGGACACTCTGTCATTCCTGAGAAATTTGGAATTGATATGGTTATACATCCAGAAGCCGCTGTTGCTCAAGAGATAATTCGATTAGTTAAACATCCCTACGCAGATAAATTTTATGAATTTGAGAATGGGAAAGCAGTATTATTTTCAAAGAAAATCAATCATAGATCTAATCTTGTTGGAAGCACAGTAGAAGATTTTCATAAAAAAAATACAGATTTTAAGTGTTTAGTAATTGCTATTATGAGGGATGAAAAAATGACCATTCCTTCATCATCATTTAAGTTTGAACCAGACGACTATGTATTCTTTTTTACAAAATCAAAAAATTTAGATATGCTTTTAAGTTCTTTAGGTATTTCTTCTTCAAATTCTAAGAGAGTGATGGTAGCTGGTGCAAGCAAGATAGGGCGTTTAATTGCTCGACAATTAGAAGGTGAAATGTCTGTAAGATTGATTGACAATGCTAAGGAAAAAGCAGTTGCTGTAGCCAATGAATTAAATGATTCTATTGTTATTCACTCTGATGCAACAGATGTTGAATTCTTAAAGGGCGAAAATATAAATGAAGTTGATTCATTTATAGCAGTTACAGAAGACCAACAACTTAATTTGTTAGCAGGTATTCTTGCTAAGCAACTAAAAGTGAAGCAATCTATTATACATGTTACCAATCCTGATTACGTAAAAAATATGTCAGACCTTGGAATGGGTTCAATTGTAAGTAAAAACACAGTAAGCGTTAACTCTATCATTAAAGCGATTAGAATTGACCATAAAGATAATGTAATTCAATTATTTAGTACTTTAGATATGGAAGCAATAGAAATCGAAGCAGAAAAAAATTCTAAAGCAGTACGTCTTCCATTAGCTAATTTAAATATGCCTCATGGGAGTATTGTAGCTCTTGTCAATCACAACGGACATTTAACAATACCTGCTGGAGATTTTCAGGTTTTACCTAATGATACGGTACTAATATTTTGTATTCACTCAAAAGTAAATGAAGTGAACAAAATTTTTCAATCAGAATAATGAGCTTAAGGCCTACATTTAGATTTTTATCAATTTTGACAATGTTTTTGTCAATATTTTTACTCTTTCCTGCAGTAATTGATTTCATAGATACTAAACAAACATATTTATTCAAAATAGCGGGAATTAGCTTTGCAACATGTATACCTATTTGGTACCTCTGTAGGAAGGCAACTTCTTTTTCAAATAAAGATGTTTTCTTAGTTATTGTATTAAGTTGGATTATAGCATCTGTCTTTGGATCACTTCCATTCTATTATTCGGGATTTTTTAATATTTATACAAATGCACTATTCGAAGCGGTTTCTGGCGTGACAACTACAGGAGCTACTATCTTAGATGATATTGAAAGCCTTCCAAAGAGTATATTATTTTGGAGAGCATTTCTACAGTGGATTGGAGGTTTAGGAATTGTTGTATTCACTATTGCACTATTACCTTTATTGGGTGTGTCTGGTGAGAAGCTCTTCAATGTAGAATATCCAGGACCATCATCTGAAAAAATTACACCAAGAATTAAAGATACAGCACGACTATTACTTTCATTTTATGTAGGATTTACATTTTTAGAATTTACATTGCTATCATATTCCATGCCTTTTTTTGACGCTATTTGTCATGCATTAACTACAATGCCAACCGGCGGATTTTCAACATTCAATGACAGTATTAATAGTCAAGGCGCGTATGTAAAGTCTGTTATATTGTTATTTATGATTATTGGTGGAACAAACTTTGCCTTGCATTTTAGAGTTGTTAAAGCTGGGCCGAGAGCATATTTAAGAGATAGAGAATTTTTGTATTATATAGGACTTATTGCTTTAGCATCGATCGCTATTTTATTTACCAGTAGCTGGTATAATGAAGGTTCCAACTATCTAGATACAACATTCCAAGTTGTCGCTATACTTACTTCAACAGGTTATACAGCTACAGACTATAGTGTTTGGCAACCGTTTATAAAGCAATTCTTGTTATTTGGATTAATGTTTGTTGGTGCCATGGGAGGATCAACTAGCGGAGGTATTAAGCTAATTAGAATTGTTGCTATTGTAAAATATGCTGGATCAGAATTAAAACGCTCATTGCATTCAAAAGCTATTATACCTATTCGCTTAGGTCAGAAGGTGATTCCCGATGAAGTAATTCGAAAAACTTTAGCATTCTTTTTATTTTATGTAGCATTCTTTTTTATAGCCTCCTTTTTATTTGTTATGCTTGGTGACGACCTTCAATCTTCATTAGGTGCAGCGGCATCAGGTATGGGGAATATTGGTCCATCTTGGGGGTCTTATGGAGCAATGAACAGTTATAGTTTAATGCCAATGATAAGTAAATATATTATGATGTTTTGTATGTTATTGGGTAGGCTAGAAATTTTTGCTGTCTTAGTGTTATTTACAAAGACATTCTGGAGATCATAAAATAGACTTACAGTCTAAAATTGCTGGTTTGCCTGCACTTCCTGGTATTTATCAATTTTAAGATAAGAAGGATAAGATTATCTACATTGGTAAGGCAAAAGATCTTAAAAAGAGAGTTAAATCCTACTTTCAAAAAAAATCTTATCGATCACCAAAAGACCAGTCACTAATTAATAGAATTTTTGATTTTGAGTGGATAGTATGTGAGGATGAAGCAGATGCATTTATTACTGAAGCAACTCTTATTAAAAAGTTTAAACCTAAATATAATGTTCGCTTAAAAGATGACAAATCTTTTCCATATTTAAAGATTACAAATGAACAATTTCCTCAGATTGATATTACCCGAACTATTAAGAGCGATAAGTCTCGCTATTTTGGACCTTATACAGATGTAAAATCAATGCGAAGATTACTAGATGTTTTATATAGGGCATTTCCTATTCGCAATTGCTATATCGAACTAGAAGATGGAACCATCATTAAAAAAGGACTGGGTATTCAAACAATCACAGAATCTGACTATCAAGGTATGATAGATGATATGATTTTATTTTTAAAAGGAGAAACTAAGACACTAGAAGTAAAATTAACAAAGCAGATGAAATATTTTTCATCAGAATTGATGTATGAAGATTCTGCAAGAGTAAGAGATCAAATTAAAGCAATCACTTCATTTAAAAGAGGTCAAAGAAAGCTAGAAGCTGATTTTACAAACAGAGATGTTGTTGGAGTGGAAAGTAAGGACAATCATCACGTAGTAGTAATTTTGCGTATTAGAGAAGGTAGAATATTAAGTAGAGAGAAGATTTCTGTAGATACTAATGACTCTATTGCTGAAATATTACGTTCTATAATTATTAATTTTTATATGAATGCAGCTTATATCCCTAACAATATTTATTTGTCAGAACTCCCTATAGAATTTGAAGAGTTGAAAGAATGGTTATCTGAAAAAAATAGTCGTAAGGTAGAATTTACTGTTCCGCAGAGAGGAGTAAAGTATAAAGAATTAAGATTAGCAGGTAGGAATGCAAAGCTTCTTCTAAATGAATGGATGTTAAACTTAGAAAAACGCAAAGACTATATTCCAAAGCTACTTACAGAGCTTCAAGATATTTTAACTTTATCTAAACCACCTCGCTTGATTGAAGCATTTGATATTTCTCACTTAGGTGGAACAGACACGGTAGCATCAATGGTAGTATTTAAGGATGGTAAACCATTTAAGAGTGGATACAGGAAATATAATATCAGCATTGATCAAATTGATGATTTTGAATCAATGAGAGAGGTGGTATTTCGTCGTTATAAAAGACAGCTTGATGAAGAAAATCCATTACCTGATTTGATTCTTATTGATGGGGGTAAAGGGCAATTGTCCTCAGCAAAATTATCTTTAGATAAATTAAATCTAAACCTTCCAATTGTTGCTTTAGCTAAGAGGTTAGAAGAGTTATTTATTCCAGGAGATTCAGAATCATTGAGGATTGCAAAAAGTTCTCCAGCGTTGAATCTTTTGAAACAGTTAAGAGATGAGGCGCATCGATTTGCTATTACTTTCCAGAGAAGCAAAAGAAAAAAGAGAATGTTTAAATAAGGTCGTTTTCTTTCATCCAATCGTCACAAAGAAATTTTCTCATATAATTTCGAATACTATCAGGTAGTATTATTAAGCAATTTTGCCCTTTTTTGAGCTGTTTTGCTGCTTTTAAGGCTCCGAATGTTGCAGATCCACATGAACCTCCAATTAACAATCCTTCTTCGCTTATAAGGGCTCTTGCAGTACTGAATGCTTCCTTATCATTAACTTTCACAAATTTATCAACAACAGAAGGATCAAAAGTTTTTGGAATAAAATCATAGCCAATACCCTCAACATGATAGGGAGAGCCTTTATATTCATCTTCTCCTCCTAAAATAGATCCATAGGGGTCGACACCTACAATTTGAATATCTGGAATAGATTCTTTGAGGCGCTTTCCAACACCAGTAATAGTTCCACCGGTTCCAACGCCCATTACTACCATATCTAAATCTGTTCCAAAGTCATCTAATATTTCTTGAGAAGTATATTTATAGTGGGCTTCTGGATTGCATGGATTTTCCCATTGATCTAAAATATGACTATTAGGAATTTCTTCATTCAATTTTTTGGCAATACCAAAATTACTATCATCTTCATCGTGTGAAGCCTCTGTTCTGGTGCGTATAATTTCTGCACCTAAAGATTTAATAGTTAATTCTTTTTCCATACTCATCTTTTTTGGCATGCATATAATTAATCGATATCCTTTAACAGCAGCAGCAAGTGCAAGCCCAATACCTGTATTACCAGAAGTAGCTTCGATTAACGTATCGCCAGGTTTAATTCTTCCTGATTTTTCAGCACAATCAATCATATAAAATGCACTACGATCTTTAGTGGAGCCGCCAGGATTAAACATTTCAAGCTTTACATAGAGATTACAATCTAAATCTGAGCCAATTGAGTTAAGTTTTATGACCGGGGTAGATCCAATAGTTTCTAAAATACTGTTATAAATCATGCTCTAATATTAAAAAAAAAGGTGCAAAAAGCCGTGTCTTTTTTTAAAGAGAGTTAATTATATGAATGAATGACCATCTATTACATTGTTAAATGTTGTTCATTTTATTAAACTCATTTCATTAAAAATGTATAAAAAGGCGATATAAACTTTATGAATTTTAAAAATATCCTATCAAAAACAAACGTAAATGCCGACTGGATTGGTATAAGATACGTTGAAGAAATACAAAATATTTTATCCACAAAAAAATTATCTTTAGATAATGTTCAAAGAAATGTTACTAAAGGGGTAATGATTGATGTGCTTGTAGATGGACAATTTTCCTACTATGCCACGCCATTTCTTGATGAGTCTCATATTTTAGAATGCATTAAAACTGCTTATAATAATGCAAAATTAGCTTCAAAATATTCTGTATTCAAATTTGACCAGTCTACCGTAAGAGAAGGGTTTACTGGAGAATATAATACTAAGTTAGAAACTCCTTTAAGCGATTTATCTGTTACTGATATCAAAGATATTGCATTGTTGGGTTCAAAGACTCTAATGGATCATGATAAAATTGTTCATGCAGCTACAACAGTTGAGCTTATAGAAAGAACGACAGATATTGTCAGTACATCAGGTGCTGATATACATCAAAAAATGGATATAGTCTTAGTTGAGCTGTCTTCAACTGCTCAGAACAAGCATGACTCTCAAACTAGAAGTAATCATGGAATGAGAGGACACTGCTTCCAAGCAGGTGCAGAATTTTTAAAAGAGTATAATATAGAAGACGAAGCTAATCAGATTTCATTACAAGCTTTAGATTTATTGAATGCTGAGCAATGCCCAACTGAAGTTATGGACCTAGTATTAGCTCCAGACCAAATGATGTTACAAATCCATGAGAGCGTTGGACATCCCCTTGAATTAGATAGAATCTTAGGAGATGAAAGAAATTTTGCAGGTTCAAGTTTCGTCAATCTTGAAGATTTTGGTTCATTACAATACGGTTCAGATTTGATGAATATTGTATTTGATCCAACTATTGAAAATCAATTAGCTACTTATAGTTTTGATGACGGAGGAATGCCTGCTAAGAAAGAGCATTTAATTAAAGATGGTATATTAGTTAGAGGGCTTGGAGGGATTGAAAGCCAAATTCGATCGGGCATAAATGGTGTTTCAAATTTAAGGGCATCTTCATGGAACAGAATTCCAATAGATCGTATGGCTAACATCAATCTTGAGATTGGTGAGTCATCGAGAGATGAGATAATTGGTAGCGTAGAAAGAGGCATATATATGGAAAGCAATCGATCTTGGTCAATTGATGATTATAGAAATAAATTTCAATTTGGCTGTGAGTATGGACGTCTTATAGAAGATGGCGCGTTAACTAAGGTAGTAAAAAATCCAAACTATAGAGGTATTACTAATCCATTCTGGAGAAGCCTATCCATGGTAGGTGATTTGGATACATTCGAAATCTTTGGTACCCCTAATTGTGGTAAAGGAGAGCCGAATCAAGTTGAAAGAGTTGGACATGCTTCGCCTTTATGCAAGTTTGATAAAACACAAGTTTTTGGAGGAGTGTAAATGAAAAAAGAAATATATAGCTCAATATGTTCTCAGGTGTATTCAACCTTAAAAGAAGGTGAAGGACTGACAATTTACATGGAGGGTGAGAATTCCCAATATTTTAGATTTAATGATTCAAAGATTCGTCAAACTGGTATTATCGAAGATTACAAAGTAACGCTTTCATTATATCATGGAAAGAAATCGCTTCAAGCAACAACAACAGTTTCTTCGGATATAGATTATTCTGTTAATAATCTGATATCTGAAATTAACTCCTTGCGAGAGCCGTTATCTTTAATTCCTGACAATAATTTTACAGTATTTCCTATAAAGTTTGACTCATTAGATATGCATCGAAAGGGAGATCTTCCTAAAAGAGAAGAGATTTTAGATAGTTTGATGGATGTTATTAATAAAGATAAATTAACTGGAGTATGGACTTCAGGTAAGATTTTTAGAGCTTCATCTTCTTCGAAAGGTACAAGTCATTGGTTTGAAAAAGATTCATTTATTTTCGACTTCTCACTTATTGATGCAAAAGAAAATATGGTAAAAATATTATATCCTGGCTCAGATTGGAATGAGGGCAACTTTGTAGCAGCATTTAATGACGCTTCTCATAAGTTAAAATTAATGGATAAGCCAAAAGTAGAGTTAAGACCTGGAAAGTATAGGGTATGGTTCGAGCCTCATGCTGTGGCAGACTTTGTCGATATGTTAAATTGGAATGGAGTAAGTGAATCTTCAATAAGAAATGGATCAAGCTCTTTACTTAAAATGAGAAATGATAATGTGAAACTATCAGAGATGTTTTCTCTTGATGAATCATTTGATAGAAAATCTACATCTCCTTTTAATTCTCGCGCTGAGGTATCAGGTAATGTTAGTATTATTAAGAACGGAGAATTGAAAAATACATTAATTAATTCTAAAACTGCTCTCGAATATGGGTTGGATTCAAATTATGCTGAAGATACAAATTCATGGGGCATGGGAGAGTACTTAAGAGCACCATTAATGCATGGAGGTAATATTAAGCTCAATGAAAGACTTAAAAGGCTGGGTACAGGCATATTTATTTCAAATA
>ERZ651776.5837-NODE-5837-length-10444-cov-2.532652_pt1 | contig 10444 bp, 7 predicted proteins | sample MGYA00514761_ERZ651776 | MGnify/ENA metagenome assembly ERZ651776 | reverse complement strand
AACGATTATGATCGAACATCAATTCCTAGCAACATAGTACACTCAATAATATCAGGCAGAACAGGATCCGTTTGGATTGGAACACAGGACGGTATCTCTCACTTTGATCCAATCAAATTAGGATTTCAACATTACACATATAAATATGGAGATGAAAATAGTTTAAACGAGAAAAATGTATGGTCAATTTATGAAGGGGATGATGAAGTCATGTGGATTGGTACTAGAAAAGGTATTTCTCGAATAAACCTTAAAAAAAATCAATACAATCATTACCTATATAAAACTGACAACCTAAACGAACCTAACAACAACAACGTATATAGCATTACAAGTGACACACTTGGAAGAATATGGGCAGGCGCTGCAGGCGGGTTATACATTTTGGAAACTTCTGCCGATTTTTCTACTGGAGAGTTCATAAAAATTCCATTTAGAGATCAAATTACGGACCAAGATGATGACCGCGTTTATAACTTACATATTGAAAATGACACTACTTTATGGATTGCTTGTAGAGAAGGAATTGCTGAAATTGATTTATCGACATTAAATTATAAATTTTTCTCTCATGAAAATTCGTCTGCAATGCCAAAAGAAGAATGTAGGGTAGTTTATTCCGACTCTCGAAATGACTTGTGGATAGGTTTTGATGGAGGTGGTGTTACTAAAATTAAAAGGACTTTTAAAAATTCTGAAGAAAAGTATGCCTTTATTAATTACAAAAATGACCCCAATAGCTCAACGTCAATTAGTAACAATACCATTTTATCAATTTGGGAAGATAATAACAAAAATATGTGGTTTGGAACTTACGGCGGTGGCTTAAATAAGTTTAATTCTTCTACTAATACATTCTCAAGCTATACAGAAGAGAATGGATTATCTAATAATTCTATTTATGGAGTATTGGAGGGGTCAGAAAATACGCTATGGGTAAGTACTAACTTTGGATTGTCAAAATTTAATATTGGTACTAGCACATTCCAAAATTACCAAGAAAATGATGGCTTACAGAGTAATGAATTCAACACTGGAGCCTATTTTAGAACTAGTTCAGGAAAATTATTGTTTGGAGGAATAAATGGGTTTAACGCTTTTTATCCTGAGGACATACAAACCAATACGATTCCCCCCCGCGTGGTTTTAACTGACATACTTCTTTTTAACATTCCAATTGAACATGAAATAGACACTATTCCGGAAGTATCTTTTATTAAAACACTTCAATTAAAAAGCACGCAAAATAACCTTACATTTAAATTTGCCGCATTACACTACACTTTTCCTGAAGGAAATAAATATAAAGTTTTTCTGGAAGGAGCAGACCATGAACCGATTGAGTTAGGAGACCTTCAACAAATTAACTACTCAAATTTATCTCCTGGAGAATACACACTTAAAATTTGGGCAGCTAACAGTGATGGAATTTGGACTGAATCACCAGCAGTTCTAGACATCGTCATTACCCCCCCTTTCTGGAAAACATGGTGGTTTATGTCTATTGGAATAGGTTTTATTTTATTGGTGATCTATGGTTTTTACATCGTAAGAATGCGGGCAATGAAATCTCAAAAAAGGAAACTTGCTTTTCTAGTTGAAAAAAGAACGAAACAAATTACACAGCAAAAAGAGCAAATGGAACTTCAAAAAGCCGCTCTAGAAGTTGAAAAAGACAAATCTGATAAATTATTAGCAAATATACTTCCCGCAGAAACTGCTGAAGAACTAAAGAATAAAGGTAAGGCTCAGACTAGATATTATAGAATGGTGACTGTAATGTTCACCGATATTGAAGGTTTCACCAAAATTGCAGAAACTATAAAACCAAGTGAATTAGTAATAAAGTTAGATAGTCTATTTGGGGAGTTTGATAAAATTATTGAAAAACACCAAATCGAGAAAATTAAAACGATTGGCGACGCTTATATGGCAGCTGGTGGTGTTCCATTAAGAGATAAAGAAAATCCTATTAACTCTGTATTAGCCGCAATTGAAATTCAGGCTTTTATGAAAGCAAACAGAGATAGAATAAAAGAAGAAGATGGGGAAGATGCCACAATGTGGCATTTAAGAGTAGGACTGCACACAGGAGATGTAATTGCAGGTGTTATTGGAACAAAACGAATCGCATACGACATTTGGGGTAACACAGTTAATGTTGCCAATCGAATGGAGATGAGTGGAGAGCCTGATAAAGTAAATGTTTCAGGCTCTACCTATGAACTAATTCGACCTTATTTTGACTGTACATACCGTGGTAAGGTGCCAGCCAAAAATAAAGGTGAAATTGACATGTATTTTGTCGAAAGAATTAAACCGCATCTTTCTGAAGATGTTGCAGGACTTGTCCCTAATCAGAAATTTAAAGACTATGTCAACTTGCACCTTTATAGTAGTATAAACTACCGAAAGGCAGAGCGGCATATTATGAGGATTCTTAAGGCTAAACTATCTCCGAATTTACATTATCATGGTATTCATCACACATTAGATGTTGTAGAAGCTGCAGAACGTTTAGCTCTTATGGAAGGGGTTTTAGATGACGGGATCTTTGTATTAAAATCTGCAGCGACATATCATGATGCAGGTTTTGTAGATCAATATGATGCAAATGAGCCTGTAGGGGCTAAAATGGCGGCAGAAATTCTACCAAAATATGGCTATACTCAGGAGCAAGTTAACGAGGTAGAGAAAATGATTTATGCTACTATAATACCGCATAGCCCAACAACACAATTGGAAGAGATAATTTGTGATGCAGATTTAGATTACCTTGGACGGGATGACTTTCATGTTATTGCAGATAATTTGAGACGTGAATTACGGGATCACGGAAAAATTAAAAGTGATAGAATGTGGGATGAGATTCAAGTGAAATTTTTAACGCAACACAAATACTTCACTAAGTCAGCAATTCAACTTAGGCAAGCTAAAAAGCTTATACATATTGAAGAAATTAAGAAGCGACTAGAAGAAAATAATTATAAAGATTAAAGCCCTACTTCAACACAGCTTTCTTTATAATAATACCTGCATCCATAACTTCAGTTAAATCATCTTGACGCATGGCCTGGTTAAATGTTAGCTTATATGTTCCCAACGCTGGAAACCGTTTTTTACTAATGAATAGTATCTTGTTATTAATAATGCTTCCTGAACTTATACCTGTCCATTCTCCGACAGAATTAGCTAATACAAATTCAACTGTATCTATATTAAACTGCTCTTCAGGCGACCCTATTTCAACAAACATATACAAGTTTGACCATTCATATAGATTTGTTGTGCGCAGATTGAAGTAAAAATCATAAAACTCGGTAGTATCATTAATGTCAAAGTCAAAGCTAACATCCTCGTTTTTATTCCAAGTGTTATTTTCAATCACCTTACTGTTCTGATATACAATATCAGCATCACCGCAAGAACTTAATAACAAAGAGGTAATGAATATGTAAAGGAGCTTATTCACTCTTTGGTTGATTCGGTTTGTTTTGGTTATTCTGCTTATTTCTAAAACTCTTATTATGGTTTTTATTCCGATTATTCTTGTTATAGTTTCTATTATTTGAACTTTTCTGCTTTTTCTTTTTCTTTTTAAAAACCTTATCAAAACGAGTTAATTCATCTTGACCAACAACATTGCTATAGTCTGGTTTTACCTCTTCCTCTACAAAGTCAACAAAATCTGCTAATTTATGAGGAATTTCACCATTTTTGTTCAATTCGATAATATCGAAAACACGCTCTACACTCAAAGGTACAATGCTATTTTTTCCATCCTTAGAGACAAAATAGTACATCAAACGCTTAAACACATCTGTTTTAATGTGATTTGCTTTCCCTTCTTTTGTCTCTAATAAAGTTTTGGTGCTTGGATACGATTTTAACGCCTCCATATATTGATCTAGTTCAAAATTTAAGCAACATTTTAACTTCCCACATTGTCCTGCCAATTTCTCTGGGTTAAGAGATAATTGCTGATAACGAGCCGCACCAGTAGATACAGACCTAAAATCAGTCAGCCATGTTGAACAACACAACTCTCTTCCGCATGAACCAATTCCTCCGAGCCTTCCAGCTTCTTGTCTTGAACCGATTTGACGCATTTCGATCCTAACTTTAAAAGAATCTGCCATCACTTTGATTAATTCTCTAAAGTCAACTCTTTCTTCTGCAGTATAATAAAAAACAGCTTTGGATTTGTCTCCTTGAAATTCTACATCGCCCAGCTTCATCCGCAAGCCTAAGTTTAAAGCCATATTACGAGCTTTATGCATTGTTTCATTCTCCAAATCTCTTCCTTCTTTCCACTTCTCTAAATCTGATTCACTTGCTTTTCTATACACCGATTTCAGCTCCTTAGAATTATGGTTTACACCTTTTCTATTCATCTGGTGCTTAACTAACTCTCCAGTAAGAGTTACAGTCCCGATGTCGTAACCTGGACTGGCCTCTACCGCAATTGTATCCCCTGTATAAACACGAATGTCTTCTTTGGTTTTAAAGAAATCTTTACGACCATTTTTAAAACTTACTTCTATACAGTCAAAAAGTTTATGACCAGCTGGAGGTTCAATGTCATTTAACCAATTAAATACAGACATTTTCTCACAGCCACCAGTAGCGCAATTGCCATTGCTTTTACACCCGTTAGGGACACCGTCTATCTTATTTCCGCATGATGTGCATCCCATAGTCTTCTTTTACTTTGGGAGTAAAGGTTAGCTTATATATTGGTGTTCAATGTCGATAAACATTAAATAAAAATTCTTGTTAAAATTCAATTTTTTGCTTTCCTCCCCTCTTTCAATTTCAAACACAAAGTTATCAAATTTTATGGGATGCAAAAGATTACTTTTTCTGAAGTAATGAAAATGTTTTTATTGATAAGTCTAGAAATAGAATTTTAGCATTTGCATTTCTCTCAATATGGTAATACGCCTCATTGAATGCTTCTGTTAAACCAACAATATTTTTACTATTGATAAAGGGTGAAAATTTAGATAAAAAAGCGTTTTGTTCATCCGTAAGAACAACCAATTCACTTCCCGTATAGTGCCCTATAATGCACTGACGAAACATATTTAAGCAAAAAAATAAAAAACTCTTCTGGTTTTCTCTTCCCGATACAGCAATCAGGTCTACCCAATCAATTGATTTAGCAATATTTCTTTGATAGCATAATCGCATCCAATTAACAAAATTTTCAAAATTGAAGTTAGCTTCCGTTTGTTCAGAAATTAGATGAATTGCTTTTCCTACATCTCCTTCTGCTAGATGAGCTATAATTATGCTATCGTTTGCTGGAACTCCCTTTTCGATTTCTAAATAAGTGGCAATTTCTTTCTCCTTTAGTCTTGGCAACTTAACTATTTGTGTTCTAGATCGAATTGTGGTGATAATTTGCTCTTGATCTTCTGCCACCAATAGGAAAACAGTTTTATCAGGAGGCTCTTCAATAAATTTTAATAATTTGTTAGATGCTTGACCATTCATTAATTCTGGCAACCACATTATAAGTATTTTATATCCTCCCTCAAAAGACTTTAGGCTGAGTTTAGATACAATATTTTGACTTTCTTCTTTCCCAATAATACCTTGTTTGTTCTCATTCCCGAGCTTTAAACTCCAGTCTTCTATACCAAAATATGGATTTTCATCTAAAATTGCACGCCAGACTCCTAATACATTATCCGATGCATAAATATGCTTTTCTTTAGAGAGGTGAATAGGAAAAGAAAAATGTAAATCAGGATGATTGTGCTTTTGAATTTTAGCGCAAGAAGCACAAACTCCACAAGAGTCGTTTTCTTGTTTATTCTGGCATAAAATATATTGAGCATATGCAATTGCTAAAGGAACTGTGCCGCTGCCCGCTGGCCCGAGAAACATTTGCGCATGGCTGATTCTATTCTCTTGAACCGTATGAATCAAGTGTTTTTTTTCAGCTTCGCGGGCTATTACATTTACAAATTGCATCGGAAGCCAAAGTAACGAATTTTTAATTTTAAGAAGCTCGTTTTAACACGTAAGATATTCGGTGATTATCATTATTTCTTAAAAACGAATGTATTTCCTAGAAACTTATTCGCTTATTGAGCATAAGCAATAGTGGAAGAATCCGGCAAAGAATTAGCAAGACTATCGCTAAACAACCCGCTATTCTTAAGAGCTGGTATTACTTTTAAAGAAACATCTAATAATGGTTGATATAATAACGAGTTTTCTTTTAAATCTTTAGGGACAATATTCGATTTTTGATCGAATGAATTTACAATTACCAACAATACGCTTATTACCAACACAATCTTTGCGACACCAAATACAGCGCCTGTTACTTTATTTACCAACTTTAATTGAACAAGGTTAACAGCTTTTTCTAGCATTTTCCCCAAAACAAAAACTGCTGCTACTATCAGTATGAAAGTAATTGCAAATGACACCAAAGGAACATATTTAGATTCTATACTGTTAGAAAGCAATTCCGCAACAAAATCAGAAAAGTGAATGCCTCCCCATATTCCAAACCCAAAAGCGATGAGCGCTGAAACCTCTATTATAAGGCCTTTTTTGAAGCCTATAAACCCTGCCCAAATTAATGGAACCATAAATATTATATCTAAATAATTCACTCTTAAACAAAAGTAGGGTTATTACTAGGAAGGTTTTTTGATAAGACTTTTATTCTATCAACAGAAAAACTTTAAAAACATTCAGTTAAATCCAAAACACCTAGGAAGTTTAGAAATCTACATTCTTTTAGTGAAATTAATTCACCCCTTAAAAAATGTAACTCGAAATATTAATTTAATTACAATATCCTCACTTCAGTTCTACGATTCAACTTCTTCCCCTTCTCTGTATTATTATCAGCAACAGGTATTGACTCTCCATAACCTTTGGCAATTAATCGACTTGATGAAACGCCATGATCCACAAGATACTTCATTACAGAATTAGCTCTAGCTTGCGATAAAGTCTGATTGGCTAGTGTTTCACCGACATTATCCGTATGGCCCTCAATTTCTATCTTTATTTCTGGTTTTAAGTTTAAAAATTCCATTAACTCTTTCAATTCGTTATAAGACGAGGATTTAATGCTTGATTTTCCACTGTCAAAATGAACATTATCCAATGTAAATGATTTAGGTTACGTCGAGAAGGACTGATGTTCTTCTTTCCAATCTCTGATGATAATGACACTGGCTCTCGGCCAATTGTCTGCTATGTATTAATTGCAATTTGTTGTTTTATATTCCTCTGGCAGAGTACATTGCCCACTAATCTCAATCAAACTGCAATTTATAATTTTGGCGTTACTCCCGCCTCTCTCTTAGGAGGCCAGCAAGGATATATACACCCATATTTAACCATTTTTTCTTCTATGTTTATGCATGGCGGTTGGATGCATTTAATCGGAAATATGGTTTTCTTATGGATATTTGGAGACAATATTGAAGATAGTATGGGTCATAAGAAATTCTTAATTTTTTACATCTTATGCGGGGTATTTGCTGCTCTTTTACAATCCGGAATTAATCCACAATCTGATATACCCATGATTGGTGCAAGCGGAGCAATAGCAGGAATTCTAGGTGCTTATCTGTTGCTTCACCCTAAAGCTAATGTCAATGTACTACTGTGGCTTTTTATCTTCATCACAGTAATCAAAGTTCCTGCCTTCATAGTTTTATCTGTTTGGATCGTAAGTCAATTTTTTAGCGCATCTTTTGCTTCAACAGGAGGAGTGGCTTACTTTGCACATATCGGAGGCTTTATAGCAGGTGGTTTATTAATCTACTTCTTCAAGTATCCTCACATATCACTATTTCAACAGGGCAACTCACAATCTTTTGAATCAAGTAATTTTTCTATAAATGACCTATTGAATTCAAAAAAAGACAGAGATTTCATGCAAGAATTTATCGACACAGCCAATAAAAAAGATAAAAATTAGTATATGCGCTATATCTATGGTTTGTTCGGAACAATCTTTATTATTTTTGGCATTTATACAGCAGGTATCTATCTAGATCTTTATGGAAAACTTGAGGGACCAGGAGATTCTGTTGATTCAGAACTTCCTAGATCCTTAGTGTTACAAAAATCAGTTGCCCAGGAATCATTTAATAAAGAGAAGCAGATTCTATTTGGAGATACTCATGTTCATACTACTTATTCTACAGATGCATTCTTGTGGAGTTTGCCTATTTTAAATGGAGAAGGACCGCATCCAATTTCTGACGCTTGTGACTTTGCGAGATTTTGTGCCAATCTAGACTTTTGGGTATCTACAGATCATGCAGAGGCATTAACCCCTAGGAAATGGAAATCTATTAAGGATGCGATCAGGCAATGCAATGAACCGGCAGATCCGCAAGACCCAGATCTTGTAACATTTCTTGGTTTCGAGTGGACACAAGTGGGTTCTATTGCTGAAGACCACTATGGACATAAGAATGTAATGTTTAGAGATATTGAAGAAAATAAGGTACCAAAACGACCTATAGGAGCAGGTGGTATAGCCACAAGCGGCATGCGAGGTACTTTACCTGAACAATCTAAACAGTTAAGACCAGTTGCCTTACTCGACTTTGAAAATAGACATAGATATTTTAACTTTATAGCCTTTTCGGATGAACTTGGAAACTCACAAGTTTGTCCGGAAGGTATTCCATCGAGTCAGTTAAGTGATGATTGTTATGAATCCGCTGATACGCCTAAAGATTTATTTACTAAGCTTAGAGATCTGAATTATCCGGCAATAGTTATTCCTCACGGCAACACTTGGGGCTTTTATACACCTCCTGCTTCTAGTTTAGATAAACAACTTATTTCTGAATTCAATGATGATAATTTACAAATATTATTTGAAGTAATGTCTGGTCATGGTAATTCAGAGGAATATAGACCTTGGAGGGCATTAATAGAGGATAATCAAGGCGAACTTTCTTGCCCTAAGCCTAGCAAGAATTATTTGCCAAGTTGTTGGAGAGCAGGACAGATAATCGAGGAACGTTGCATCGATAATGGATTTTCCGAAAGTGAATGCTCAATTAGAGCAGAAGAGGCAAGACAAAATTATGCCGCTATGGGCGTTGCAGGTCATCTAACAGTGCCAGGAGTAGAGATTGAAGATTGGTTAGATTCAGGCCAATGTCGGGATTGTTTCATCCCATCATTTAATTACCGACCAGCAGGGTCTGCGCAATACGGTCTTGCAATATCTAATTTTGATCAGAATAAGCCTATCCGTTTTAATTTTGGATTTATTGCTTCAAGTGATAATCATAGGGCTAGACCGGGTACAGGATATAAGGAGATAAATAGATTTGTAACAACTGAGGCCAATGGTCCTAGTGACGAGTTTATTGGAGATATTCTCTACCCCGTTGAACAACCTGCTGATAGATCGATAGATTTAAGAGAGCAACCTTTATTAGGTCTTAGAACAGGATTTGGTTCTTTTGAAGCAGAAAGGGAGGCTTCTTTTTTTACGACTGGTGGCTTAGCTGCAGTTCATTCAAGTGGAAGAGACAGAAACTCTATCTGGGAAGGTCTAAGAAATAAAGAAACATATGGAACAAGCGGGGATAGGATTTTACTTTGGTTTGATCTAGTGCAAGGTGAAACGATCTCTCCTATGGGAAGCACTGTAACTCAAGCATCTAATCCAATATTTAGAATTAAAGCAGTCGGCGCGTTTGAACAAAAACCAGGTTGTCCGGATTATTCAGCAACAAATATCACGCAAGAGCATTTAGAGCGCATATGCAAAAATGAATGTTATAACCCGTCTGATAGAAGAAAAAATATTTCTAAGATAGAAGTCGTCAAAATTACTCCACAGATAACTCAAAATGAGTCTCTCGAAAGTTTAATAAAAGATACCTGGAAGACTTTTGAATGTAAGCCTAGTCAAGAAGGATGCGAAGTCGAATTCTTTGACTCAGAGTTTCAATCTGAAGGCAGAGACTCGATTTACTATGTCAGAGCTATTCAAGAACCTTCTCCGGTTATCAATGGAGGCAATTTAAGATGTTCTTATGATGAGAATGGTGAGTGTATAAAGGTTAATATCTGTTATGGTGATTCAAGAACAGATAAAGATGATGACTGTTTATCCCTCTCAGAAGAGAGAGCATGGTCTTCACCAATTTATGTTAATTTTTCGCAAATTTAAAAACAAAGGCAGTCATGGAAGAGTTACAACAAGAAAAAAAAATAGATCTAAAGACAAAATTCTTTTATGGATTTGGATCTATTTCTTTTGGTATTAAAAATAAACATTCAGACATAAAGCTTATAAGTATTAAAAAATTTATAAATAAATTTAAAGCAATTATTAAAATTAATAATTTTAAAATTCATTTTTTTATTTCTAATGATTTTGAAAATAATATTTTAAATATTCTAGCCACTTTGTCAGTAATGAGTATTT
>ERZ651776.5835-NODE-5835-length-10444-cov-5.417768_pt1 | contig 10444 bp, 10 predicted proteins | sample MGYA00514761_ERZ651776 | MGnify/ENA metagenome assembly ERZ651776 | reverse complement strand
AAGAAGTTTCTGAATCTGCAAAGTCTAAAGCAATTGCTGATATAGCAAAAGATTTAGCTGACACAGAAAAAGAAAAATTCGAGAAGATGGCTGAGAATGTTGAGTACGATAGTGCTGACAAGTTTAAGGAAAAGTTAGAAACTATTAAAGAGTCTTACTTCCCTAAAACAAAGATTGTTGAAACTGCTTCGAAAGATGAAGTTGATACAGTTGCGGCTAACGCTCCAATTGAGAGCAATACCGATGCTATGGCTGCATATACAGCCGCTATTACTAAAAACCTTAAATCTGTAAAGATTTAATTAATTAAACTTAGGAGAGATAAAAATGTATCTTACTGAAACATTACAAGACAAATGGCAGCCAGTATTGGAGCATCCTGATTTACCAAAAATCGGTGACGCATACAAAAGAGCTGTAACAACTGTTATCTTGGAAAACCAAGAAAAAGCAGTTAGAGAAGACAGATCATTTATGTCAGAAGCTGCACCAACTAACGCAACTGGTTCATCTGTTGACAATTGGGATCCTGTTTTAATATCACTTGTTAGAAGAGCAATGCCTAACTTAATCGCATACGATATTTGCGGTGTTCAACCTATGACTGGTCCAACTGGTTTGATTTTCGCTATGAAATCAAGATTTGGTTCACAAGCAGGTGCTGAGGCATTATTCAACGAAGCTGATTCAGACTTCTCATCTAGAGATGCTGCGTCTGACACAGGTTCAACTTCTGTACAAGCAGGAACTAACCCGAGTGTACTTAATGACTCACCCGCTGGTACTTACACTACTGGTGACGGTATGTCAACTGCACAAGCAGAAACACTTGGTGACGGAACTGATGAGTTTGCTGAAATGGCTTTCTCAATCGATAAAGTTACGGTTACTGCAAAATCAAGAGCTCTTAAAGCTGAATACACTATGGAACTTGCTCAAGACTTAAAAGCAATCCACGGTTTAGACGCTGAAACAGAACTTGCTAACATCCTATCTTCTGAAATCCTTGCGGAAATCAATAGAGAAGTTGTTAGAACAATCTACACAACTGCAAAAGCAGGTGCTCAAGTTAATACTACAACTGCTGGTATTTTTGATCTTGACACAGACTCTAACGGTAGATGGTCAGTTGAGAAATTCAAAGGACTATTATTCCAATTAGAGAGAGATGCTAATGCGATTGGTCAACAAACGAGAAGAGGAAAAGGTAACATGATTATCTGTTCAGCTGACGTTGCTTCTGCACTTCAGATGTCAGGTGTTCTTGATTACGCTCCTGCTCTTGCGACTAACTTAAACGTTGATGACACAGGAAATACTTTCGCTGGTGTATTAAATGGTAAATTTAAAGTTTACATTGATCCATATAGTGCAAACGTATCTGCTGCTCAATTCTACGTTGTAGGTTACAAAGGTACTTCACCTTACGACTCTGGTATATTCTATTGCCCATATGTACCACTACAAATGGTAAGAGCCGTAGGTCAAGATAGTTTCCAACCAAAAATCGGTTTCAAAACTAGATATGGTATGGTTGCTAATCCTTTCGCTACAACTAACGGTGCTGGTGCAATTGACTTAACGTCTCCTGCAGCTGGTGATCAAAACGTATATTACAGACGTGTTAAAGTTTCTAACATTATGTAATATTGGTTGATACCGATTACGAAAAAAGGGGGCTTCGGTCCCCTTTTTTTTAGCCTAAAAGTTATTATAAATAGTATAAAAAAGATGACAAAAAAGAAAATTAAAGAAATACTACAAATAATTTTAGGCATGAGCATGATTGCAATCTTTATGGCTGCAGTTGCTTATGGTCTAAACTATATGAATCCTAAACAAAATCCATTAGAAAAAATAGAAGAAAAGATTAAAGAAGTAAAAGAAAAAGAGATCGTTCTTACACCTACTGAAAAAGAGTTAGAAAAGAAAGCTACTGAAAAAGAGTGGCAAGAAGTAGATAAACAAACAGATAAATAGTATTATGACAGATACAAATATAATTGATAGAACACCTACTAAATTTGACTATGCAAGTCCAATTCAGTTTAGATTTAAAATGACTAAACTGCCACAAGTAGAATTTTTTGTACAAACAGCAAACATACCTGGTATTACTTTAGGGTCTACAAGTTTTGAAACTCCTTTAAAAGACATTGCAGGAGTAGGTGATAAGGTTACATATCAGACTTTAGATGTATCGTTTTTAGTTGATGAAAATCTAAACAACTATAAAGAAATACATGATTGGATTACAAGTTTAGGATTTGCACAAAGTCACGATCAATTTAAAAATTTACAAACAACTGGTGCTGATAGATTTCCTGGCACAACATCAAGTACGGCTGCAACAGGAACATCTATAAAACAACCACTTGCTGAAGGTGGTATATATTCAGACGCAACACTCACAGTTTTAAATAATAAAAATGTTGCTAAAACGGAAATAAGATTTCAAAATGTTTTTCCTATATCATTAGGTTCATTATCTTATGATATTAAGGCAAATGATGTTGATTACTTGCAAGTACAAGCAAGTTTTAATTATATGTATTATGATATTGTACAAATATCTTCTTCATAGTACAACACAATATAGGATGATTTTTGATGAAGACTTTAACATGGATCGACACGGCCGTCTGCCTCGGTAATGGGCAATCAAGACAAGGCCTAGACCTCACAAAGATGAAAGACTATGCAACTGTAATAGGTTGTAATGCTATATATCGTGACTTCACGCCTGATATATTAGTGGCATTAGATTCAAGAATATCACACGAGATATATCGTAACGCAAATCTAAAAGACATGAAAGTTTATCTAGGTTACTGGACGCCTGTTCCAATATTTGTTGCAAAAGAAATGATGAAGACGATGGCAGACAAGACTGATATTGTTTGGAATGATAGTGATGAAGTTGTTTATCATGGTGCTGATGGTGTGTTTACACTTACAAAGGGACACAATTTAGGTATAACTTATGTGACAGGCATTTCTAAAGATGATAAGATAATAGATATTGAACCAGATGTAGATGGCTTTGCATATGCGACAGGTAGTCGATCGGTACATTTGGCTTGTGAATTAAATGCCAAAGAGATTTACATAGTCGGACACGATTTATATTCTGATACAGATAAAGTCAATAATATATATGCTGGTACAAATAGTTATGCAGATAAAGACGCATTGGCAGCCAGACCTGATAATCCAGATGAAACATACAACTGGATCCTACAACATAAGAATACCTTTGATAAGTTTAGCAATGTACAATTCTATAAAGTAAATAAGGCCGAAGATGGGGAGGAAGCAAAAACCGCTTCTACTATAAACGAATGGAATTCATGTGCTAATCTTAAATATATAACACAAGAAAAAATGCTACAACAGCTTTACAATTAACCGAAAAGGTGATATAATATCCATATGACATTAGAAGAATTACAACAATCAGTCAACAAAGACTTTAAATTAGATGATACGGAACTAGACGCCGAATCAATTAAAATACCTTTATTACATAACAAATATCTACAACACTTTAATAAGTTTTCTTTACTACTAAAAAAATCTGAATATGATCACAAAACTATGATAAGAGATAAGTGGGAATACTATACAGGTAAGGCAGACCCTAGTGTGTATCAAGAGAAACCATTTGACATAAAAGTATTAAAGGCAGATGTACATATCTATATGGATTCTGATCCTGAATTACAAAAGGCAGATCAAAAGGTTGCCTATCTAAATCAAATAGTTAAATATCTTGAACAAGTTTTAAGAAGTATAAACAATAGAACATTCTTAATTAAGAATGCTATCGAATGGAAGAAGTTTACAAGCGGTGCAATCTAGTATGTTTGAAAATATATATCATTTAAAAAAAATAAAGTTGTAAATCTGTCAAGAGCTTTATTGTCATTTATTAATATTTTACTATTAATGTCAGAACCATTTTCAATTAAATATTTAATAGTAGAAATTGGAATATGTGTATTTATGATCGTAACCTTCTGGAAGTTCCCCTAATTTCCATCCAAAACGTTTTCCACAAGTATTATCTTTGCCTCCAGGACAATAACAGTCCCTTCCCCAATCTCTAAATGACTCGATTATAGGTTTTAATTTTGGATTGTTTGTAAAAACTGCTCCACCTTCGCCCATTGTAATATGATGAGCCGGATAAAAGCTCAGAGTGCCTATATCACCAAAAGTACCCGTAAGTTGATTATTATATTTAGATCCCAATGCGTCACAATTATCTTCAATCAACCACAGATTATGCTTCCTACAAATATCCATTACAGCCCTTATGTTAAATGGGTTTCCAAGAGAGTGGGCCAGCATTATTGCTTTGGTTTTTGGGCTAATTGCTGTTTCAATTTTTGTGACATCAATGTTATGAGTTGCTGTTTCAATATCAACAAATACCGGAATAGCACCAAATTGCAGTACTGGGTTAACTGTTGTTGGAAACCCAGCCGCAACGCCAATAACCTCATCACCAGGCTTAATTGCTCTTTCCTTGAGCCTTGGGGAAGTGAGAGCTGAAAATGCCAATAAATTTGCTGAAGAGCCAGAATTAGTAGTAAGTAAATATTTTACGCCCAAAAAATTTGCTAATTTCTTTTCAAAGTCTTCATTAAATCTTCCTGATGTCAACCAACCATCTAAAGATGAATCCACCATTAATCTTAACTCATTGTCATCAAGAACCTTACCCGACACTGGGACTGAACTTTCACCAGGAACGAACAAACGTTCTTTGTATTCTATTTCCGCATATTTTTTCACCAACCCTGCAATTTGCGAACGTATCTCATCTTGACTGCTCATTATTTCTCCGTAATATTTATTATAAGAAAATTACAATTTTTTTTCATAATCTTTAATTTGAGCTAACGATAGGGCAATAATATCTTCCTTGTCGTTAAATGCTTTATGCCAGTTACAAATATTTTCTAGCGATTTAGTTAAATCTATTGATGGACTCCAATCAAGCATACTTTTTGCTTTTGAACAGTCGAGCTTAAGATAATTAGCTTCGTGAGGATTTAAATCAGACTCAGAAATATTATAGGATGCATCGTCACCCCATATATTAATAATTTTTTTTATGATCCAGCCAACCGTCTTTGCATCACTTTCTTCTGGTCCAAAATTCCAAGCTTGAGAAAATTTCTTTCGGTCAGAAAACATTCGCTCTGCAAGGCTCATGTACCCACTTAATGGAGCAAGCACAAACTGCCATGGCCTAATAGCGTTGGGATTTCTTATAGTTACAGCTGTTCCATCTGATATAGCTCGTATAAAATCTGGAATGAGTCTATCTTCAGACCAATCTCCCCCACCAATGACATTGCCTGCCCTCGCTGATGCTATAGCAATGCCACAGTCACCATGGTTGGTTGGATTAAAATATGACCGCCTGAATGCCGAAGTAACAAGCTCAGAACAAGCTTTGCTACTGCTGTAGGGGTCATAACCACCCATTGGCTCATCTTCTCTATAACCCCATAACCATTCTTTATTTTCGTAACACTTATCCGTTGTTACGTTAATCAAAACTCTTTCCTTACCACTAAGCCTTAAACACTCCATCAAGTTAGCAGTGCCCATAACATTTGTAGAATAAGTTTCAAGAGGGTTATCGTAAGAATATCTAACTAATGGTTGCGCTGCCATATGGATAACAATATCAGGATCAAAATCATTAAAACAATTATTTAAACTTTCAAAGTCTCTAATATCTGCATACAAAGTCTGCATATCCTTATCTAGATTAAAAGCGCTAAATAAGTTTGGTTTATCAGTAGGCTTAAGGGCATAACCTTGAATGTTGGCTCCTAATGACAATAACCATAAAGAAAGCCAACTGCCCTTAAACCCTGTATTTCCAGTAATAAGGATCTTTTTACCAGTCCAAAAGGACTTATTCATCCCATGTTTTCCATGGAGCAGTATTAGAATTCCATAATTGTTCAAGTAACATTTTATCTCTAAGGGTATCCATTGGCTGCCAGAAACCATCAAATTTAAATGCCGATAAATTTCCTTCTTTAGCCAGTCTCTCCATAGGCCCTTTTTCCCATATGGTTAAATCATTGTCGATATAATCCAAAATTTTTGGGGATAATACAAAAAAACCACCATTAACAATTGCACCGTCACCCCTCGGTTTTTCCATAAAACTTTTGACGTTAGTACCCTCTATAGCTAGAGAACCAAACCTACCTGGGGGGTAAGTTGCCGTGACTGTTGCCAACTTTTTTTGTTTTTTGTGAAAATCAATAAGATTTTTTATGTTTATACTGGCAAGACCATCTCCATATGTTAAGCAAAAGGATTCCTCATCTTCCACATACTTTCCAATTCGTTTTATTCTACCTCCCGTCATAGTAGATTCACCAGTATCTACTAACGTTACTTTCCAAGGTTCAGATTTTCCTTTAAGTACAGTCATTTCATTGCTAACCATATCAAAAGTTACATCTGCTTTATGAAGAAAATAATTAGCAAAATATTCCTTGATGACATACCCTTTATATCCACAACAAATTATAAAGTCTGTAACGCCATATGATGAATACATTTTCATTATGTGCCACAAAATTGGCGCGTTTCCAATCTCAATCATCGGTTTAGGCTTAAGCAAAGACTCTTCTGAAATTCTTGTGCCTAATCCCCCTGCCAAAATAACAACCTTCATAAGATTTTAATTCCTTCTGATAAGGATCCCATATATTTAACTACTAAAAAAATAAAATTAACAGCTGAACGTCCAACATCACTCTTTTAGACTATTATACTATCTATGAATTTAAAAGACATTATAAAAAAAGTGTTAGCCAACAATTATTATATTGCTGGAGTATTATTTTTACTAACTTCGCTTTTTTATTCCAATCTTCTTTTGACAGGTTACTTAGGCGACGATGCTTATAATAGTCAAATTACAGGAAAATTAATACAAGAAAATAGCTCTCTCATAAGTATGATAAACCGTGAATCCATTGGGTGGCTCAACACGGGAAGTATTAGATTTACATTTTACTACTTTATATATCCGCTTTTTCATTATGTGACTGATATTCAAAATATCAAACTAATCTCAATATTTACATTATTTTTAGCTAATTTTTCTTTTTACTTATTTATTAGTAAATTGTTTCGTTGCAATAGCATTGGATTACTGGCCACGTTATTTATTTTTATATTAATTCAATACCGTTCATGGCATGACCCGGTGTTAGGATTCCCTTCATTTCAACTTCCACTCATTTCAGCAGTAATGTTTTTGTCTTTTTACTTATTTATGCAATTTTTAGAGAGCAACAAAAAAGGATTGAATCTCATTTCACTTTTACTCTTATTATTTTGCCTATGTATGTACGAAGCAACCTTACCCTTCATCCCAGTATTTGGAATCCTAGCTTTTACTCAAAACAAAAACCTTGTAGATAGTTTTAGGGATGTTCAATATCATATTTTTATAGTTAGTATTTATTTTATTACCATAGCCTACTTAAAACTTATGGTTGGAAACAGTGCGGGTTACCCTGGAGTATCACTAAAATTTTCAAGCATAACTGATCTTATAATGGCATTTACCAAACAAATATATGCAACCTTTCCATTGAGCTATTCTTTGTCTGGTTGGTTAAGTGATAATCAAGACAGAAACCTCCCAGAAAATTTACTCAATCTTCTTCCAGCTACGTCTTTATCATGGGGGGTGTTACTTGGATTGGTAGTAATATTTTTTTATTGCTTCAAATTAGCAAAGCCGTCAACCGACAAAAGACATCGGTTGGCTGTTTTATTAATCCTGCTAAACCTGCTGGTAGTTCCAGCACTATTAATATCTATATCTGGACATCAAAAAGCAATTTCTAATATTTCCTGGGGCTTAGCCTATCTACCAATATTTACACAATATTTTGGTCTTTCATTACTTATTACATATGGCTTAATACAACTTGTCAGTCAACAAAAAAATATAATAAAAAAAAATATGCTGCTAACTATACTGACAATAATTTATTTCTTCATAGCCTTTATAACATTACATGGAAACAACAAAATCGTTAGTAATGAGCTTCCAAAAAGATTTTCTTTGGATCTTATTCAACAATCATTTAATGATGGTTTTTATGATGTAATTATGCCTGAAGATGTCCTGCTTAGGCAGCAAAAATATCCTCAAGATTGGCTCTGGTTCTACTATCAAAACTTGGGATTCAAAATTCCTTTATGTGAGCTAATTAATGATAAAACTATATTTAGTGATTTTGTGAATAGCTGTATTGACACAACAAAAAGTGAAGTTAAACCCGAAAATGCATGGATAACTGCATACTCTCCTGACTTTATTAATGGCACCAACGGAATTGTATTTTTAAGTAAGGTAAACAAGGTTGTATTGAGTAGCAATAGCAATCCGGTCGCTATGTACGCTGATAACATTAGAATTTATCATCAAAAGAGTAGAGAAATAAAGGTAATTGAAAGTATTTCTATTGATTTTATGAAAATTATTAATTCAGAATTTCTATACACGAATTTTGAGGATTTTAAGCTTGACGATGTAGCTGGGGAAATAAGCATCAAAACTACTGGAATGATACATAAACCAGAAGGAAATATTGGCAACCTAACTCAATGGGTTTCTGGTGATATTGAAATTGAAATTTATAACAATTCAAAAAAATCTAAAAGAGTTGAAATTCAAATAGAAGCATTCTCTCCTGATACTTCTAGTAAGAAAATAAATTTACTACAGGGTATAAAAATTGTTAAGACAATTCAATTTGATAATAATGCCAAAATACAAAAGGTGGGTATGATATTGCTCCCCGGAATAAATCTTATTAAAATCAAAACAAATGATAGCAGTATAGAAAATGGAGATCCAAGAAAAATAATTTATGGATTAAAAAATCTAAAAATAACAGAAGTGAAAGAGTAATATGCGTATTGCCATTTTTGGATCAAATGGTTTTATAGGGTCGCATTTATCAAACTACTTATCGCAAAGTTCGTGCATGATATTGTGTATGGTTAGAGAAAAATCTGACCTATCGAAAATAGAAAAATTAAAGTCCAAATACTCAAATAATAAATTAAATTATTGTATATTTGATCCAGATAATTTGGATAAAGCATTCAAAAAAGAGAAAATAGATATTGTAATAAACCTAATGTCATATGGAGTAAATCAAGATGATAGAAATGAAAAAATAGCAAATAGAGTTAATGTAGAAATCCCAGTGAATCTGTTTAAGATTGCATCAAAATATAAAGTTAAGAACTTTATTCATTTTGGGAGTAGCCAGGAGTATGAAGGTCAAGAATATATATGTGAGTCAACAGAGAAAAAACCCCAATCACTGTACGGGAAAACAAAGCGGGATGGCTGTAATGCATGTATTGAAGAGTATGGAAAAAATAAAAGTTGCAAGCTAACTATATTGAGGCCATTTTCAATTTACGGAGAGTACGAAAGTGAAAAAAAACTAATACCCTCTTTGCTCACATCAATAAAAAAACAAACAAAACTGTCATTAACAGGCGGGCTTCAAGAAAGAAATTATTTGTATATTGAAGACTTTAACAAGTATGTACATCTAATGATTACAAAAATTAATAGTCTTGCATATGTTAATTACAACATCGGGTCATCAAATAATATCCAAATTAAAGAAATTTCTAAAATAATTTGTGATATAACTAAAAAGTCAGGAAACTCATTAGAATGGGGAAAAGTTAGCTATAGAGAGAATGAGGTAATAAAGTTTAAAGCAGATTTAAGTAGACTATATAATGAGATTGGGAAATTCGAAGAATATACAATGCATAATGCATTACAAAAAATGCAAACATTTATGGATGAGCAATCATGAAAAAAATTATTGGGGTATGCTGCCCAGTTTTCAACGAAGAAACTAACATAGAAAACTTTCTGGAGGCCTACAAAAAAATTGAGCATTTATTAAATGATAAATATGAAATTAAATATTTATTTATGGACAATAACAGCAACGATAAAAGTTTCGAAATAATAAGCAGATTAGCTGCTTTGGCCCCTAATATTTATGCCCTTAAATATTCCAAGAATTTTGGGGTTATGAAGTCAATTTACACAGGATTGATTAATAGTCCTGATGATTGGGACGCAGTAGCAGTTTTTGACTGCGATCTGCAAGATCCACCAAGCTTACTTCCAAAGTTGATTGGTAAATATGAAGAAGGTTACGAATTAGTTTATGGGAAAAGAGTTACTAGAGATGAGCCAAAATTATTAACAATTCTCAGAAATATTTATCTGACCATTAATAATAGAATCAACTCAGAAGAAAATAAACTAGAAAGTGGGGCTTGGTTAATTGATAAAAAGATAGTTATGGAGTTGAAAAAGAGGATATATTATACGCCATAC
>ERZ651776.5826-NODE-5826-length-10458-cov-6.296503_pt1 | contig 10458 bp, 16 predicted proteins | sample MGYA00514761_ERZ651776 | MGnify/ENA metagenome assembly ERZ651776 | reverse complement strand
TTGTTACTTGGAATGTTAATGGTATTAGGAGTAGAATTTTTAATAATAATATCTCAACAAAATTAAAAAAAGGTGAATATTTTTCAGCGGAACTTAATTCATCAATTAATAATTGTCTGGCTGCTTCAATACCTAATATATCATATACTTCCATAATATTATTTGACGTTGTATTATCAGCATCAATATATGGTAGACTAAGAATTTCTTGTAAATTAGAACCAACTGTGTCTAACACCCAGAGTTCGTCTTGTTCATAATCACCACCTCTTTTAGTGATGTGATTTTGAACTTTACGCATATTAACCTTATGAATGTTGTTTATACCTTTCAAACTAATATCATTAAGTATACGTTTTTGAATATTTTGTATATATGAATTTCATCTGATTGATCCAATATATTTGCAGAACTCTTTTTTTTGATCAATTCTTTCATACGAAGTCGAAAGACTATTTTGTTCGCATTTAAGTCTGAATATACACAACTAATAGTATCAGCAACAAAACCTTCACCATTATATGTATTGTAAAAACGAATACGAATACTGTTTAGGTCTATATCACTATCACTATCAACTGATAAGTATATAGGATCACTTGGGTCAAAAGAATAAATATACTTAGATTGACTAATAGTTGTTTCTGGTGTAAAATAGGATAAAATATTAATACCCATTCTTTTCATTTTCTTAACCATATCTCTTGTGTGGTTTCTTGCTTCTTCACCAGTATAATACATATCAGAATTCGAGAACATCGGCATTCCGTCTGATAGATTTAGGAAATAACTATCCATTTTATCAGTAGTTATAATCATATCATCCATAATAGCTTCGAAACATAATCCCTCTGGTGTAGTTCCACCGGCTCTTAGATTAGGCCATAAATTTTTAATGTGTGAGAACTGATTGACTCTTGAATCATAACCGATAGCGACCAATGGACTTTCACCTTGTGTAGTTCTAAATGATACTACCACATCAACATTTTGAATCATTGAAGCGGCTTTACATATACCCACGACTGAAGTCATAGCGTTATCCCATTTGTCGCCACACATAGAACCACTAGCGTCAACACTAATGTGAAGTATAGCATCATTATATTGTTCTACGAAAGTCGTAGAGAAAACTTTTGAATTACCAAACCCTAACTCAGCGATTAATCTTTTGTCAATACGACCAGAATCTAATCTTGAGTTTTTAAGAGTTCTTGATTCAGAACGAACTTGTAATTTTTTACCTAATTGAGTTCCAAGTTTTTTACCAATGATAACTGAGTCTTTGGTTCTACCACCATAATAACTACCACCACCTTGGAATAAACTTGGGAACACATTATCATCAACCATTTGTTGAGTAATCTTTTTAACAAACAATACTTTGGTTTGACCAGTAAAGTTTTTACTATAACTTCTGTAATTAGATTGTTTAACATCTGAACCCACATTAACTTGAGTTACACCAGATTCTTCCATAGCGTTTACAATAGAAGCATCTTTCTTAGTTAGTCTACCAACTTTTTTCTGTTGGTTGTTCATAAATTCTTTTTGTCTTTTAAGAGCGTTGTTTAAAGTTTTTGCTTGTTGTGGTGTCAAGTCAACAAAACCAGATTCTGCTTTTGAAGAGATTGGTTGACCAGACAAACTTGCTTTGACTTGTTTGGTCCAATCGGTTTCTGAAATCTTGTCCATAATTTCTTGGTATCCATTGTAGTCGCCGTGAGCCAGTTTGTCAGCTGCTTCATTTAACATATCTTGTTTGGATTGACCTTGACCACCTTGACCTTGACCACCTTGACCTTGACCTTGTCCTTGACCTTCACCAACTTGTTCCATATCGGAATTGTCTGGTAAGGGTGCTAAGTTATTGTAAACCATTTGTAATGAATCACAAGCAACATTGAAAGCACCATTCATATCATCAAGGTGTTTTACTGAACTAAAAATTCTTTTGTATATTCTTCTCAAGTCTGGTAAAGCATCTAAGTCAGATTCTTTATTAGTGAAATTGATAATACGATTCATATAATTTTCTAATGTTGAGTCATTACCGAAAGTATTGTTCTTCAACGCTCTTGTGATAGCTGGTGAGTGGAAATACTTGTCATACATAGAGTGGTAATAACCTTTATAACCTGGTGAAGTAGAGAAGACATAATAGTCAATTCTTCTATCCTCAACATAGTTTAACATATTTTTAAGATGACCGATAACTTGACCCTCAGTAAATCCTAAGTCCTCACCAATCATAATTAATTCTTTTGGTGTATTAGGTCTTAGTTGTCTAAGGAAGTTAAAGTCAGATAATAAAATGTGTGAACCCTCGTGAAGAGCCAGACCAACAACGTGGTCGAAATTCTTTTCGTCAATCTTAGAACCAATCGTTACGGTTTTTCCGTCTGTGTAAGAATCACCATTTTGTTGGTATCTTACTTTAATGTCAGAACGATTAGTTACGATGTTGACAAAGTTTCCAATAGCTCTACGATAACCGGCTAATGCGATATGGTCTACTTTTGGTTTGACAAAATCCTCATCAACAACGCCTGTGTTGACTTGAATATCGTTCCAAAAGTTAGTATAATTATTGTTCATCATAAGTTAATATAGTTATTCCTAATGACAATGTCAAGTCTTTTTTTGATTATTTTTAAAAGAGTTTGAAAACCCAAAATCGTCATATATGTTGTTTCTATCATAACTAATGCTACGAATTATTTATGACAATGTCAAGCTTTTTCTTCGTCCTTTGTAAAACCCATAACTTCCATAGCTTTGATTATACCCTCAATGATTTGTCCTGCATTGTTTGGCATAATACTGATACCTTTGGTTGTAGGTTTCCACTCTTGTGTTTTTCTATCTTGATAATAGATACGAACATCAATGAAACGATATCCCTCGTATTCTTTTTCTGAAATACGATAAACTTCGTTTGAGTTCTTTTTGATTTGTGTTATTAAGTTTTCTTTATTCATTTGTCTACCACATTAGTTATTTGAATTAAAATGATTGCTACGGCTAACAATATACATATAAAGGTTTTCATTGTTGGTATTTCTTTCAGTATAGCATAACTCATTATACCGAAGATAATAGTTCCAACACCGAATCCTATCATGCGCATATTCCATATGAAACCAAAGTGTTCGTAAGAATACTTAGTTGCATAAAAGAACATCATACCAACTGGAAAACCAAACAATGATGTGGTCCAAGGATTGTTCCAGAACCAAGTATCTTTCCAAATGAATTGTCCGTTCAATTGATAGAATGCTAATATGTTTGCTACAACCAATAGTATAATACTATACCATAAATACAATTATATCTCCTCTCCATATAAAGAGAATTTCTTTATAGGTTCTGGTTTTACTTTTCCGTCCTCAATGTGAACTTCACCTGCTTTGGCATCCATATAAAATTCACCAACTCCGGTTTGAACAAAGATTGCATTTAAGACTTCAGTTAATGATGAGTATACTTTTTCTTTATCGTCATCAATGATTGCCCAACGGTCACCCGGTGGAACTCTTGTTGCTTTAAGTTCTTTCATTGATAAGTTCTTTCTTTGGTTTACCATTAAAGTATGTATCTGTCATTTCTAACAAGTCGTGATACCTTGCCATTTCTTCCATCTCTTTTTCTATTGTATCCATTACATCGCCGTGTTCTCCAACACCAACTGCATTTTCCAATAAGTTCTCAACATTGACTCTATGTTTTTCAATGTGAGCTTGGAAGTGTAGTCTTGACGCTTGTAAGAATTGTTCTCTCATATCTCTCGCCATTATTTACTCCATTTTTTATATATGGGTTTCTTCTTACCCTTTAGTTTAACTTCTGAATTAGTTTTCTTTCTATGACATTTCTTACATAATGTTTGTAAGTTGTCCAAAGAATAATAACTCCAATCTAAATCTTCTTCTTTGACAAACTTCTGTTCCACCAATGGTCTGATGTGGTCTGCGTGCCAAGTCCTACCTTCACAACCACAATGATTACACTTACCTTTATCTCGGTTCCACAATTGTGCTCGTTGTTCACCACTATGATATATTAATAAATATTCAGTAGCACAATCTTCGTGCCAACTCTTTCTTTCATTAATGGTATCGTCTTCCTTTAATATTACTTTACTACACCAACGACAATGTCCTTTGGTTTGTGTATAATAACTATCTGGCTTTGGTGGTAAACGAAAGTTTCCGTCCCACTTTTCTTTCTTTTTACCAAATGTTTTCTTGTGTCGTGAACTCCACCTACTTAACGGCACATAAACTCCTTTTTCATTTTACGATAATCTTCGTTCTCTCGTGCTAACTTCCAATAGTCTTTAAATATATTAGAACTACGAAAGAACCTTTCTACTGAATGGTCTTTTGGAAGTATCTCCCACTTACCATTTTCTCTGGTCCACTTTTTACCAGAACTATGATTCCAATATCTACGAGCTCTCGTGAATCCCATATGTAGATATTTTTTTGCCATATCTGCGCCGACGAAATCAAAGTCTTTTAAATACGCCAAAAACATAGCATAAATTGTTTGTGTGGATTCTCGTGCTTGCTCTGGTGTTTTGAATCTCCAGTGTATATGAAGTTCTGATTTATATGGTTGACAAATCAAGACTCCTTGTTGCCCACGGCCCACTTTATATAAATGTGGATTCTCTCGATAATCAATATCGGGTTTCCAATAATACTCGTTGGACTTGAATCCTATGTAACTTGGTTTATTCATCTTTCAAACTATCTATCCTTGTATTGTATCTTTCAATTTCTATATAGTCTCCACTTTCTGTTCCCATAAATTTTAAAACATTGTTAAGTTCGGTTTTTGTTTTTTCTGTTACATTATTGATATTACTTTCAAATGTATTTATAATTTTTAGTTTATCGTCTTTATGTAAATTTTTAATACTTATTCCGTCGGGTGCCCAAGCATAATGAAATGAAATATCATCAGTAGTTTTTATTATATCTAATTCTATAAATTGTTCTATTGTTTCAAATATATGAAATATATTGTATGTAGAAACTGTAAACTGAATACCATAACTTATATCATTATCTTTTAGTTTTTGAATATTTTTTAAAAACTTTTTGTGATTAAATCCTACTCGTATATATTCTCCCAAATCATATAGTCCATCACAAGATACCGCAATATAAATCGTTCCAGTTTCTTTAATTTTATTCCAATATTTAAATAATGATTCTTCTTTATATTTTAGTGTAGATAAATTACTATTGTAATGTAAATGTAATGATAACTCTCTATCGGTAACAAATTTTAAAATTTCCAAATGTTCTGGCATTATTAAAGGTTCACCACCTGCGAAATATATTCTTTTAAGTTTGTTTAAATGTTTTTTTAAATTTTCTATAAAGTTGTTTTCTACTTTAATAACTTTGTTAGTATTAGGTGCCAATGTTCCCAATAGTTTTTCGGGTTCATACCAAGACGATGAAAAGTCGTGACAACAAGTTCTACATTTAAAATTACATTGATTTGAAAATCTAATATCAATGTATTGAAACTCTAATGGAACTTCACCATCAGTAGTCTCTGGTATTTCAAATTCATTATTACTTGGTTCTAAAAATCCTTGTCGTGCACTATACTCTCCCCTATCTTCTGCTAAATAACAAATATCACACAACTTGTTTCTTTTTCCGTTTAACATATCCATACGAAGTTTTTTCATTTCTTCCGAATTAAATACTTCACCTATCGATTCTTTATTAAAGTTGTGTGTGTAAATAGTTTCTGATATACAACAAGGTTTTGTGTGTCCTGAAGGTTGAGTATATAAATGAACAAATGGTAGGGGACAAAATGTTTTACTTTTTTTCATTATGGTCATCCCACTTAAACATCAATACAATAGCAGTTGCTATACCAATTACTATTAGTGTTTTTATCAACTATAATCCTCCCATCTAAATAACAATACATATACTGCTACCAAACATATGAAACCAACAATTGCTCCCAATACTATTTGTATAGCTGTAAATAAAAAACTTAACATCTATCTTCTTTTCTTGTATCGATTTAAAGTTTTCTTTGGAACTGCTCCTAAGTGTGTTTGTGGTTTAGTTCCAAACTTAGTGTTCTTTCCTTTTCCTTGACGGGTTTTCTTTGCCCCGTTTGTATGTCCTGTGTTATCCAACATAGCCATTAAAGTACCTCTTTCTTGTTTTTCTATCCAACATATGAATAGATGTTAATACATTTACTAATTGATTTTTAGTCGACATAGTAATTCTGTTTCGTTTAAATAATTGTTTTAAATAATTAATCGTTACAACATAACCTTTCTTCTTATAAGTATTGATTGTTTGTTCGTAACTATCATTAAAACTTACTTGATTGTAATAAACCTTTTGTTGTGGTTTAGGTTGTGGTTGTGGTTTAGGTTCAGACATTGTCCACTCTTTTAAATTGGTAGGTGCGGACATCTTACCACCAACCTTAACTGCTCGTCTATCTAATCTATCTAAATTCTTTTTAGTTTCTGATGATACTGGTTGAACAAACGCACCAGTCTTGTGTGGATACACGACGTGAGCGGAATAAGGTTCTACTGATGAACACTCAACACACTCACGATAACCGAGATGAAATCTCTCGTCATTAATCTTTGTATCACATTTTACACAATTTTGATTCATACTGATAATATACAAAATAATTTAATTGATGTCAAGTCTTTTTTTGAGGCGTGTGTAGGAATCGAACCTACGAACAATGGTTTTGCAAACCACGACATTACCATTCTGTCAACACGCCGTTGTAGATGCGGAAGGACTCGAACCTACAACCAAGGGCTTAAAAGGCCCCTGCTCTACCAATTGAGCTACGCATCCATATTTAATCTTCTACAACTGCTATGATATCTCTTTCTGCCACTACGAAGTATTCTTGTCCATCGTGTTTTACTTCATTAGCAGTAAACTTTGTATATATAATTGTATCACCTACTTCAATAGGTATTTCCATATACTCACCAGTAGCCATATTTCTTGAACCTTGTCCAACTGAAACAACAACTCCTTCTGCTGTTTGTCCTGCTTCATCAACTCCATCTGGCAATATAATACCACTTGCAGTTTGTTCTTTTCGTTCTGGTTTTTGAACCACAACTCTTGCGTCAAAAGGTCTTAACATTTACTCTCTCCTTATTGTTTTATTAGTAGTCCGACGGGTAGTCGAAACCCGATTGCCAGGATGAAAACCTGGAGTCCTAACCATTAGACGACCGGACCAATCCACTACATACCTTTTCTAAAGAATGTAACTAAAAAGTATCCAGCTACTGCGAAACCAGCAACTACTAAGATATTCATAAAATCCATAATAACCTCCATTTTGTATTAATCTATTTGTGGAGCTGACAGGGATTGAACCTGCGACTTCCTCCGTGCAAGGGAGGCACTCTTCCACTGAGTTACAGCCCCGAGCCGGATGAGGTAATCGAAACCCCGTCGGAACCTTACAAAGGTTCTGCTAAACCACTCAGCTAATCCGGCGATATCATTGTCCGTCCTTTCCCAGACATTTTGTGCATCGATTTTAAATATACAAAATTAAAGTATCGATGTCAAGAACTTTTTTATTTTTTTTCTATTGAGTATCCGTTGTGTTCTAAAACATCTTTACACAACTCTAAAAACTCATCAACCGATAAATCTGATTTAGCTTGGTTTGCTTCTGGAACACATACTCCTAAGTTTGCTATATGGTTTTCACCACCAGCAGACTTTGGTATAATGTGGTCAAAGTGAAAGGTACCAGTATCATCTAAATCAAATGGTCTTCCTGATAAATAACATTTACCATTAAAGGTGTCTTCTAAGTATTTTCTACTTTCTTCAATTCTATTCTTTCTATCTTGTTTAGTTTTTCTGAAAACATTGTGTCTTGGTAATTTACCATTATCAAGTTCCCAACTTTCTAATCTAGCTCGAAGTACACCCAATTCTTTTCTATTCTTTCTTTGTCTATCACGAACTGCCTTCTTTCCACCACTACCGAAATAATATGATAATGTTGCCTTTGAACATTTAGTCATAGTGGCAATTTGATTGTAAGACATTCCCTTATCTCTAAGCTCGTGTATCTTATCTACGAACTCTTGTCCTCTTTGTCTTGTTTGTTTCATATATATAAATAGTGAGTTCGAATCAAAAAGTTCGAATCTTTTTTTTTAACAACAACTACATAAGTCTGGTAAACCACAACAATCCGTTGGTAATACTACCTCTGGTTCTTTGATGTCAAGTAGTTCCCAAGTCAATGGTAATCTATTTCTTTGATATTGATTCATTGACCAAGCCAAGTCATCTGTGTTTAATGTGATAACTTCTGAATCTCCACTTTCACTATATGTTATTTCTACTAAATGTTCTTTCTTTTCCATTAATCTTCTTCCTCCAATACTGCTCTACCAACCATATGTTCCCAATCTCTATTGGAACGAAGTTGGTCGTTTACTTGTTCTACTGCTTCTAACAATCCATAAGTATCAAATGAATTGATAATCGCTGATAAATCTTTTGGTAAACAATGTCCACCATAACCAAAGTCTCCGTCTGGTCCTGGAACTGCCCAATGTGATTTACCTAATCGTTCATCATAAGTAGCATACTCCACTACTTTATCATAATCTAAATCAAGTTGTTCACATATATTATACATTTCATTTGCAAACGATACCTTAGTAGCTAAAAACATATTAGTAAAATACTTTACCATTTCAGCGTGTTTAGCACCGGTCTTTACTATTGTTGCTTGTGGAAATACCTTTGAGTATATTTGTCTAAGTTTGTTAGTTCCTTTTCTATCACCACCCAAGATAATTCTTTTCTGATTCCTAAAATCCTCTAAGAAGTTTGCTTCCGTTAAGAACTCTGGATTAAATATCACGGTAGAGTGTGTATACTCTTGATTAATCCTATCAGTAGTTCCTGGTGGTATAGTTGACTTAATCACAATGATGTGGTCAGTTGCTGTTTCGTTAATCTCACGAATAACTTCTTCTACAATGCCAGTGTAACAAGTTCCGTCTTTTCTCATTGGTGTCGGAACACATACAAAGATTACTTCAGTTTTATCAACTATATCTTTAATAGTGCTTCTTGTTGATTTTGCCAAATCAAACTTATCGTATGTTTCTATATTGTAATGTTCTTGGAAACCTAGCTTAATAGCTGTTCCAACATATCCTTGTCCTATGATTCCTATTGTCATATTAGTCTCCTTTAATTATTCTATATGAATCTTCGTTAAAGTGTTCTGTGCTAACCTCAAAAATTATTGAGTTAGGTTGTAATGCAGTTAATTGGTGTGGTTGACCTCTCTCTATTGTAAGAGAATCACCTACATCTAATATATCTGTATGGTGTTCAGCCTTTTCTGTATCTATCCAATCAAATTTAAATTGTCCTTCTTGAACATACCAACTTTCCTTTTTGATTATATGATAATGCATAGAAAACTTAGCTTGTTCTTTCTCAAAAACTAATAGTTTACCACAATACTCTTCAGCGTTGTAAACCCATAGTTCGTGTCCCCAAGGTTTATCTACCTTTTTTGGTTTAGTTATTTCCATTAGAATACTTTCACTCCATATTTTTTAATAAATTGTTCTCGTTGTTCTTCGTCATTGACGATTGGTTGTCCCTTAATATTAAGACTTGTGTTCAATACCATTGGACAGCCAGTTTCTTTGTAAAATTCTTTAATCAATTTGTAGTAACCTGGATTATCTTCTTTACTCACGGTTTGAACTCGTGATGTATTATCGACGTGACATATCGCTGGATACTTCTCTGGATACTTACACTTAGCTACATACTGCATAAACTGAGATTTCTTTGTTGGCATTTCAAATATCTCGTGTGCGTGTTCTTCCAATACACTTGGTGCAAATGGTCTGAACTCTTGTCTATTCTTAATCTTATTCATTTGTTGTTTGATATTTTTACCTCGTGGGTCTGCAAGTAATGAACGATTACCTAATGCTCTCGGTCCAAACTCTGCTCTACCATTGGCAACACCAACTAAGTTACCTTTAAGTAATTCTTTCAATACTGGTTTGACTGGATATTTCCAACCTCTAATGTCGTATCCCAAGAATGCACTATCAAAGTTTATATGTTTACCACCTACATATGCAGCACAACCCAATGATGAACCTGCGTCACCTGGATTAGGAAGTATCCACATTTCAGGATATTGGTTCTCAACCACTATTGAGTTAGCAACACAATTCAAAGCAACTCCACCACTATAACACATATTGTCAGTTTCAGGAACTACTTCCTTTGCTTTAGCAAATACCTTTTGTATTTGCCATTCACATATCGATTGAACATTAGCCGCTATATCAAACTTCCATTGTTCTGAACCATCATCTGGATAGATACTTGGTTCGTAATCCATACA
>ERZ651776.5821-NODE-5821-length-10465-cov-4.006257_pt1 | contig 10465 bp, 4 predicted proteins | sample MGYA00514761_ERZ651776 | MGnify/ENA metagenome assembly ERZ651776 | reverse complement strand
CAGCAACAGCAACAGCAACAGCAACAGCAACAGCAACAGCAACAGCAACAGCAACAGCAACAGCAACAGCAACGACAACAACGGCGCCTCCGTGGAGTACTCAGTTGATCTGCCAGAGAATCTTCGCGACGTTTTGCAGCAGGACCTGCTACACCAGTTAAACAAAAGCGAAAAAACGTTGATATGGATGTATAGGAAGGAATTGGTTGGTTACTCCCAAACGCTTCCAAAATTTTTGCAAGCCGTTGACTGGGCTAAGCGAAGTAATTCTGAGGAAGCGGAAGCGTTGATCGCATCGTGGGCTCAGTTCAATAACCCGCTAGACTACCTCCAGTTGCTGGACGTCCACTTTGCTTGCCCCGCCGTCCGCGCATTCGCTGTCAAGAAACTGAATAAGATGACAGACGAGCAGCTCTCAGACGTCATGCTCCAGCTTGTACAGGTGCTAAAGTTTGAGCCGCACTACGACACGAGCTTGTGCAGGTTTTTGCTCCGCAGAGCTTTGCTGAGCCCGTTTATCTGCGGGCATACTCTGTTCTGGATGCTCCGAAGTGAGAGCTTCGTGGCCGACCCGCGGCAACACTGTCGTGTTTTGCTTGAGCTCTACTTACGGAACTGCGGGCAACACAGAGTCAGTTTGGGGCACCAGATGTTCATCATCCACAAATTAGAGGAGGTCTCGCAATTAATTAAAATAACTGATGCCAAGGATAGGAAGGAGGTCTTGAGGAAGGAACTTTCCATGATTGTCTTTCCGAAGTCATTCCAACTCCCTCTTGACCCCTACAAAACCTGCAAGGGCATAAACGTGGACAAGTGTAGAGTCATGACTAGCAAAAAACTGCCCTTGTGGCTCACATTTTTGCGCGAGGACGCCGATGAGAAACCCTTCGTAGTGTTGTATAAAAGCGGTGACGATCTACGACAAGATCAGCTCACACTGCAGGTCCTTCGGATTATGGACAGGCTGTGGAAAGATAACGGCCTTGATATGAACCTTAGTCCATATCGCTGCTGCGCGACTGGTTTAGAACAGGGGATGCTTGAGGTCGTTCAGGACAGCAATACTATCGCCGGGATTGTTTGTGATAGTGTCACCAACATGAGCGGCATCAGCGGAAAGATCAAGGCAAGTAATGAAACTTTTGTCGGCGGCGGAGCGATACTACGGTGGCTCGAGAAACACAACAGGAACAGTGACGGCCAGTATCATCGAAACCCGATTATGAGGATGGGAGCGGGGGGGGGGGACAAGATAAAAAAATTGGCCGTGAGGGAGTTTTACCAACCTGTTCAGAAGAGGGTCGGCAGCAGACAAAGAGATCCCGCGCAAAAGGTCGAGTTCATCAATCCAATGAAGCAAGGGAGCAAAATGGTAGATGCCTTGGACAACTTTACGAGCAGCAGCGCGGGATATTGTGTGGCAACCTACGTTCTGGGCATCGGCGACAGGCACAATGATAACATTATGTGCACGAAGAATGGAAAGCTATTTCACATTGATTTTGGGCACTTTTTGGGGAACTTCAAGAGTAAGTTTGGCATTAAGCGGGAGAAGGCCCCCTTCGTCTTCACGCCACAGATGAGCAAGGCCCTAGGGGGACGACGCAAAGGGGAGCGTTTCCGAAAATTCGAGGATCTGTGCTGCGAGAGCTTCAACATCCTGAGGGAAAACAGTAGTCTCTTCTTCGTCTTGTTTAGCCTGATGATTGGATGCGGGATTCCGGAGCTTAAGGAACTGAACGACCTCATATGGTTAAGAGATACGCTGAATGTCAGGGAGGGTGAGGATGAGGCCGAGGAAAGGTTCCGAAAGATGATTGTGGAGTCGCTCAATTGTTGGACCACAAGGTTCATGCATGCTGTGCACATTGTGAAAAACGCTTGAGTGTAATTAATAACTGTGGCAACTAGGTGTGTAAATGTGCGTTACTTTTTTTGCTACTGAAACTTTCTTTTGGTGCTAATCTGTTCGGATTTTAGTCTAGTCGTTCAGTCGTTTGTTTCCCCCCGCCCTGTTGCCCTGTGTGCTGGCTCAGAACCCTACTTCCAAAAATGCGAGCCGCTGCAGAATAATTTTAGCAGAAGCTCTCCGTCGCCCTTCCTCCCCAGTACCCTCCAGAGAACTCTCCAGAGAACCCTCCAGAGAACCCTCCAGAGAACCCCCCGCTGAATTAGCTATATTCGTCAGAGCATCGTCGAGCTTCCCATCGCCAAGCTCCCCTCTGGTCAACCTGTCGTAAAAGCTTTTTTCGGTCATCGTAACTTTTCCTTCCCTCAGCCCCCTTTGCAACGCCAGTGCAAGCGCTAATTCAAGCTCCGGCCAAGTTGCGTCCTTCAAAAAGGAAACCCGCGCAGACCGCTCGTTACAGCGACGACGCAAAAGGAGCGCTGACTCGTGAGCGTCACCCTGAGCGTAGCCCCAATTGAATGATGGAGAACCCCACGGATTGCCTGAAATCGTTGATGTTGTTGCTGCCGATGGTACCGGTGCTGGTGGCGTTGAAGGTGCCGACGGTGACGATGAAGATGACGATGAAGATGACGATGAAGATGACGATGAAGATGACGATGACGATGGTGTCAGGGGGAGCACAAAGATGCCCTCGCTTGCGGACTCAGAAACTCTATAAACCCTAGTCGTCTCCTTCCCCACCACTTTGCCACTCTCCAAGGAGTAACTGGTTCTACATGTTGGACAAGCAACCGCTTTTCCCTCTCTGACCACTGACCCCTTGAATAGTTCAAAGCCGCAACGGGGGCAGTCGCCGTCTATGCCAGCCAACAACCCGGTACTTTCGGAGCGGCATATGGCCAGGCGACGGTCCTCCCCTTCGAAAGGCACTACCCAGCCCTTGAGTACGCCGGGTGGTGGAAGAGAAACGCCAGTAACCTGCACACCGAGCCCTGAATTTAGAACCGAATAGGGCGAGGTGGGGGTATCCACAATGGAGCTTTCCTTCTTCTTATTTGAGCGGCGGCGAGTCCCATAAATGGCCGACGGGCACCTCGGCGTCGTCGTCGCCGCCTGTATTGGAGCGTTAAAAGCGACAGCGATGTGAAGCCACAACAAAAATTGCAAGAACAGGAAGTTTCTCATTTATGCAGAAATTTAGATCGTCATTTTTGGCCCCATTTTTGCTCCAATTTTCCGCCACCTAATTTATTTCCCAGATTTCACGTGTTGAATCTGAGTTAATTACCCATAAAAACGAACGCTACTACTCCAAGGGGCCTGATAATCAGCGCAAACAAAACCTTGTTTTCCTGGAGATATCAGAACTAATAGATTGGACACAATCTCTTCTCCCCCCCTCTTTTCTGCCCATGGATGTGATTGATCTGTGCGACTCGTCGGATGACGATAGTCTGAACGGCCGCTCAGGAGAATCTGACCGTTGGCTGGGAGACTCTGGCGATTTGAGTGAGATAACCCTAAACCTCAACAAGGCAATAGCAGCGTCCCTCGCATCAAGGCCCATACCATCAAGGGTTACACCAGCAAACCCTATCCTGGCGAGGGCCCTTGGTAATCTACGGGAGCAATGTCGTACTATGCTGCCCCCCGCCCGACAGCAAAACGTGGCGGCAAGGGATGGGGAGAATGCCAAGAAGCGGAGTTACGGTAACAGTAACGAGAATAACGGCAACGATGCGAATAAGAAGACCAGGGGAGCAGTCTACAAGGTGAAAAAAGAGAAATCTTCTGTGTCCTTCTCTGCCTTGAGCGATGAGGAAGATGAGGTGATGGAGGTTGAAGCACCAGAAATGGACGCGCCTAGTCATCCGACGGTTGTTGGCGGGGAAGACGGCGATTTCGAGGTTGTTGGTACCAAGAATGTGGTGGCCCTCCCTCATGCCAGAGAAGATTGCAATGTGTATCTCTTCCATCGTGACGCCTTCAGCCATCCACATATGCGTCAGAACACGAAGAATAAGCCGAATAATGCCCTCGTCTGTGAAAACTGCTACTGTTTTGTCTGCGACGACCTGGCGTCTAAGTGTGCGTTCTTCTATCATGGCAAGCAAGGTGACCACTGCAATGCCACTGCCAAGTGCAGATTCTGGAGAGATGAACGTGCTGCGGCGAAGAAAAAGAAAGATCCCTCGGGAAAAAAAGGAAAAGACCGGGGATATCCGGCCCCGGCGTCTGCGTCGTCGGCGTCGTTGGCCAGGAATATGGGCAACAATGCACAAATGATCTACCAATCGAATCTTGCGGAAAAGCTCCGCTCCAGAGAGATGAATCCCCGGTTGAATAACTTGAATTCTAGGGGTAACGCCGTGAGCACTCTCTTCAATGCTTGCGATTCTCCCCTGCCCCCAAATCTGCAGGACCCCAATGTTTGTCCCCGCCCCGAAGTTGCGACTTCGGGCAATTATACAGTACGTAAGTTTTCTCCCCTGAAGTGTGGGCATTGTGGGTGGTGGAGTTTGATGGAAAAAAGAGAGGTAAAGCAGAACGAGGTGGTAGACCTCGAGTCTGTCGGGGGCTCTTTGTTAGGAGACTGGTGTCACTACTGTTTCCTTCCGATGCGCCCTCCAGAACACCTCAAAAACAAAAAATGCCACGTCACAAGATGCCTCCCCTTGACCACCAGCGAGAAGGAGTGTGTTGACCGCTTCAAGAGCGGACACATTCCGCAAGGTGCGGACTCGATAGGCGGAATCGCCGTACCCGCCCCGGAGTTGCTGTCCGACCTACTGGTGCCTCTTGGTAAGGTCAAGTATGATTTCAAACTGCTGACAAGGGACCTGTCCAAGTGCATTACCAAGCATAGCAATTCAAGGATGCCGGGATTGAACAACAACAGGCGACCATGCGACGAAGTAAACTTTCCGGCATATGAGGCGGCACCACCCTATCCACAACCGGTTATTAATTTCGAAACGTTCAATCATCGAGTTGGTCGTTCTCCAGCCAATCCTTCCATGAGACTCCTCGATACCTTGACCCCTTCCACTCTTCCCCTCCCCGAAAATTTTGCCGATTCGAAGCATCGTCGCAGGGTTTATGGTAATACCGACGATACGTTTCCGTTTGTGGGTATGGGAGAGTATCAGGGGTATCATACGTGTCATGCGAATTCGGAAGACTTGATGGAATATGTTGCATTTGAGTCGCTGCAGGCGGTGGAGCTCATCAGTACGCTTGCCGCTCACGAAAAAGCTGCCCTTAAGAACAATCCTGATTTCAAAAAGGACAAAACGCCCAAAAACATGAAGAAATACGTTGACTCGAGGCAGGTTGTTTCCACGCAAGTCATGGAGTATGATCACCAGACAAACGAGGGGGTTCTGAGCGTTTCCATTTACGCTCGTCGCGGCCTCTTCCAAAGTGAGACGATTACCAAGCGGGACGACAAATTCACGTTGCCCGGATGTCTTCGTAGGATCTTGGCGATCCTTTACCTTCCTGCCCCGTTCCGCCTCGCCGATCTCTACCCTATTAAGCTGAAGCAGTACTACACAAAGGCCCGAAGCAAGAACCACCTGCGAATAATCGACCCAAAGTACGGCAAATACACCCTCAAATCCAAATCAGAGAAGGATAAGGATGTGCGTCAACGCCGAGGTAATAGCCGAGACAGTGACGCTAACTTCGAATTCAACCAAAAGCACGTGCAGAAAAAAGACAAAGATGAGCTTGAAAGTCTCGCAGCAAGTATCACTGAGATGGACTTGGCTGCCGTCAAAAGGCATAACGAAGCGGTTGATGAGGTGAACAAGCAGCGCAAGTTCACGGGCAGCATTCGGGGCGGAGGAGGGATCTCGTCCACAGACACGTCATTCACGGGTTTGATGCGATCCTTTTACACTGGTTTTGTGCTTGATCAAGCTGTCAACAGGACCTGGAGCACCCGGAAGGTGTTGGTCGACGGTAATTGGAGGAAGAGTGGTCTTCTTGCCAACTATGTCCATTATAAAGACGTGAAGATGAGGAAATTCCCAGAGCTCCTGAACACGATGACGAAGGCATGGGGTATGTCCACGTCGGTGCACACGTCATCTGACGTACACGTGACCGGTGATGATTTGACCACTTTCCTCCACAAGGAAGACTGGTCCCTCCTCTACGAGAATGCCCTGAAGGTGGTCAGTGACTCCGTAAATAAGTTGAAGAAGCTCAACAACTTCCTCTCCCATTGCGAAAATCTCGGCCACGCTCCAGCGCCCCCCCCTGATGGCATCGACTGCGAGCTTTTCGACTACCAGCGGCAAGCGGTCGGGTGGATGATCGAGAGGGAGAACACTCCCAACTGGAAGCACCTCTGGGCCGAACTTCCCCCCATGGTTGGCTTCTCCGCATCTGCAAGGGAAAAATTCCCCAAGATGTATTACTCCCCCTGCATGGACAAGCTCACGTTCAGGCCGCCTTGGTGCGGAAGGGGCGGATTTCTGTGCGAACAGATGGGAATGGGCAAGACGGTTATCAGCCTGTCACTCCATCTTCAGAACCCAGCACCCATTTACCCCCCTCCTCGGACCTTGTGCGTGGCGGGTAGTGACTCGAGGTTCGTCGACCCTACGGGAAGGGGATGGAGCAAGAAGGAGGACGTCAATAACAAACTGCACGGAAGCATTTATAGCCGGGGAACGCTGGTCATCTGCAACGTTACTCTAGTCGGACAGTGGGTGGAGGAGGCCAAGGACAAGCTCAAAAATCCTGGGCTGGTTTACCCTTACCACGGCGGGAAAAGAGTTCGGAATCCGATGGAGCTCTGCATGAAGGATGTAGTGGTGACCACCTACGACACTCTTAATAGCGATGACGGTTACTGGCGGACCAAATTTTTCAACGACCACAAAAATGCCGGCAAAGACTATTCCTCGCCCTGCTGTCAGATCAGGTGGTGGAGAATAATCGTCGATGAGAGCCACAACATCAAGGGCGACACCAAGAACTCTTTAGCGGTTCAGAATCTACACAGTGAGAACAGGTGGTGCGTCACGGGCACGCCCATCAACAATAGCGTGGACGACCTTCGTAATCAGCTCAAATTCCTCCGCCTCAACCCTTTCGGCGGCAACAGTCGAATCCCCTTTGATGACTATATTAAGCACGGCTATGAACTATTCTCCATGGGTTCGAGGAACAAGTTTATCAACAAAAATCGGAAAAAATCAGGAGGCGCAACTCGCGACTTGTTCTCCTGCTTCCTCTATATCATGCGCAAGTTTTGCATGCGTCACGGGGAGAAACAGAAACGCATCGGGACTGGAGATAGTCTCATCGATCTGCCTCCGAAGACGACTGAGATCATCGAAATCACTTTCAACAAGAACGAGAGGGCTGTCTATGACAAGATTGAAGAGAAGGCCCGACAGCAGTATCTGAAGCTCAAAGCCCTTGGCGCTAACACTGTGAATAAGAACGTTATCTTCATCAAGAGCAAGATGCACCCTCTGCGAGCTGCCTGCTCGGGAGGGCCTGCCCTGACAAAGGCACCTACCGGCCCACATGACAAGAGCTATCTTCAAGACTATTTGGACAGAGATGACAACAAGGGTAGCGAGGCCATTATGAAGCAGGCCCCGTATGAGATGCGCCCAGACGATTCTCTGGAGTGTTCGATCTGCCTGGATAACTTTGAGGCTCCACTGGCGACGAACTGCAAACCGGTTAGGCACATTTACTGCCGCGATTGCATTGAAGGCCTCATCGGTTCCTCCGAGAACGCCGCAGGTGACTGTCCTTTGTGCCGCGCCCCTGTTAAGCACACCGACCTCCGCGTCGCAATTATCCCGTCTTCTATGAGTGAGAAAGATGACGATGACGAGGATAATGTCGCACTCGACGGGGATATCGACTTAGCGAAATTCGAATTCGACAGTAAGTTTAAGGTCTTGCTCACTAAGCTGTCGGAAATCAAGAAGAACGAGCCCAAGAGCAAATCTTTGATATTTTCTCAGTATCCGCAGACCATTGAGTGGCTCAAGAAGCGCCTTCCCGAGGAGGGTTTCACCTTCCGTACCCTGAAGGGAAGTATGTCTATGGATGCCAGGGCCAAGGCCTTACGAGACTTCCAGCGCGATCCCCCGACGACTATCTTCCTGTTGAGTTTGAGGGCCGGGGCCGTGGGAATCAACCTCACACAGGCCAACCGCGTCTTCCTTATGGAACCCGCCACGAATCCTGCGCTCGAGGACCAGGCCATTGGCAGAGTTCATAGGTTGGGCCAGAAACAACCCGTGAAAATCACTAGGTTCATCGTCAAGGACACTATCGAAGAGCGGCTATTGAGCTTCGTCAAGAGCAAATACTACGCCAAGGATGAGAAGAAAAAGAAGAAGAAGGGAGTCAATGAAGGCAATGGGAACGGCGGCGCCGATGCTAACGCAAACGCAAACGCAATCGTAAATCCCCGTGCTCCTGTCGGGAATGGGAATGGGAATGGGAATGGGAATGGGAATGGGAATGGGAATGGGAATGGGAATGGGAATGGGAACGGAAATGGTAACTCCTCTAACAACTTCATCGGCTTGGATTTCGAAGAGGTGGCAAACGTCCAGGCGGCGGGAAGCATCAATAAGGAGGACACAAACTTGAACACGACACAGTTCGATCTGCTCTTTGGTGTGAGTAGCGGTGAAGGAGTAAACAGGTGGCAGCAACCAGCTCAGGAAGCAGCAGGAGCTGATGAGAACGAGAGAGGAGCCTCCAGCTCAGACAGCTCAGATGAAGAATTGGAGTAAGAAAAGTAGTACTTTGAATGAATGCTCCTCGCCCCAATGTTGGATTCGGAGTCTTCGTAACCTGACCAAGCAGTTTTTTAATGCATGCATGTGCGCGCAGCGAATAATTTATGATAATGTTTGAAGGATGTTTTAGCAACACGGCATCTAAACCCTACTTTTCTCTCTCTCTCTCTCTAGTTAAAGTCTTAAGCCCTCTCGACGTACCAAATTCCATCATCTACATCAATCCTCGTGTACCCATCCCTTTTCTTGTTTCGACGACACAAAACCAGGAAAACGAAGAGAACAGTGACAGAGAGGACCATCCAGAAAATCGATGAACCTACTCTGAGGAAGCTCGTTTTCGGGGCTTGTCCGCAGGTTGCGAGCGATGGCGCCTGAAGGAATCCTCCTCCACTCACCACCTCGTCAATCCAGTGCTGCATAACGGATGGGTCAGCTTCGATTCTGGTGTCTCCCCAACCACCGTTATCTTTCCACATCCTCTGCTTCTCCCAATCCTCGCTGATATAACACCACAACTTGACATTTTCGGTGCGGATGAAATCTATTACATTCTGAAACCAATTTTTCCACGGAGTGCCCGAGTGAAAAGTGATGTGCTTCGTCAAGCCCCCCATGACGGTTGATTCAGCAATCGCAAATGGTTTCTTGTGGTTGCGGGAGAACGAGGAGACTACACGGGCATACTTGAGGCTTTCCTTCTTGTCGTTATTGTTCATCCAACTACGAGATTTATTGTGTGCGGGTTAGTGGACGTGACTGTGAGATTATCGTAAAGGTTTTGTAACGCGTGGTGGCTGGTACTCACGGAAATGGAGCCCTGAAAAGCGAAACTGCGACCCAATCGACAAAATCATCTCCCGGGTAGAATTCATCCAGCTCGGCCCCCTTGTCGGCGAAACCGACGTCGGCATTGTGCTGGCCGTAGGAGTGGAACATTGTGAGGACTTTTTTCTGATTATTGTTTGAGGCGGTGTTCTGGGGAGTGTTTGGTTTGGTGTAGTTCTGGAGGATTTCAGAGGAGTCCAAGAAGGTGACAATGCGACGGAAGGCTGAGACAAAGGACGACGGGGAGGGAGTGTAACCGAATGAAGGGTTGTCAAACTCATAGCCAATTCGAAGGAAGACTCTGGGGGCAGGCGTCGTCTCCAGGAAAGCGACAAGATCGCGGATGTTTTTATCCAACGTGCCGTTAACGATTGCCTTCAATCCCTGAAGACCACCAAGGTCGAGGGCTAGCTGAAGACCGAGGGGCTGGTCAGCGTCGGAACCTGAACCTGGCCGCGGATTGATAGCTGCCGAAGCATACTGAACGCCTCCACCATAGTCGACAGGCGTGCTGAGCCCATGGAGAGAGCTCAGGTTTGTGTATGTCATGACCGCGGCAGGGAGTGGAAATTCAGTGGAGTAATCCTCGACGCCGGCGAGGGATTGGCCAATGGCAAGAAACGTTGAGTTTGAAGGAGGAATACACGCATTGTTGGAAGAGTATCGGAGGACAGGAGCTAGGCCAAGGACATTAACACAAAGGAGGAAAGGATACGAGAATCGCATCGCCAATGTATGTGTGTGACTGAGGAGAAGAAATCGTAGCAATTTACTTTATTAACCCATTTAAAGTATCATAAGAGGACGCAAACACATTCTTATTCTTTTCTTAGAGATTTTGGAAGACCAGAATTATTTCCACCGATGATCTGCCTCGACTAGCATCCAACTGATCTCTTTCTCGGCCTTGGGCTTGGATAACTTCTTCAAATTT
>ERZ651776.5820-NODE-5820-length-10465-cov-4.766269_pt1 | contig 10465 bp, 5 predicted proteins | sample MGYA00514761_ERZ651776 | MGnify/ENA metagenome assembly ERZ651776 | reverse complement strand
AAACTGCCGGTACAGGTGGTACAGACGGAACACACACAGGCATTCCAATCAGAGGTGATGGTACAGTTGCAGGTGCAGTTTCAGTAACAATTGCTTCAGGTGCAGTAACAGCCGTTTCTGTAACGACTGAAGGACAAGGTTACACTTACGGATATATCACACTTGCTGATATTAATGCAAATGGTGGTGGTTCACTTACAGGTACGGAATTAGATGTTATTATTCCACCTCAAGGCGGTCACGGTTTTGATGCGCCAAAAGAATTAGGTGGTTTTTTCTTAATGTTAAATCAATCATTAGAGGGAACAGAAACAGCAAACTCTGGTGACTACACTGCTAGTAACGATTTCAGAAAAATTATTTTAATTAGGGATCCAAAATCAAGTGGTTCTGCTGCTACAGCAACAACTTTAAGAGGAACGAAAGCAATTAAGATTGCATCCTCTCCTACACCAGGAACATTTACTGCTGATGAAAAAATAACTCAAGCGACTACAGGTGCAGTAGGTAAAGTTGTAGAATGGGATAGTGCAAATAATATTCTCTATTACATTCAAACAGGTTTTACAGATGCAGGTGTAGATGCTAATGGTGATAAATCGGCGTTTAGTGGTGCAAATGTTATTACAGGAGCAACTTCAAGTGCTACGGCTACTCCAGATAGTTCGTCTAGTGCTACAGTAAATAATGTAGTTTTTGTTTCAGGTTATTCTTCAGCTGAGTTAGATGAAAATTCAGGTGATGTTATATACATAGAGAATAGAGCGCCAATCGTAAGAGCGGCTGACCAAACTGAAAACATTAAACTGATTATAGAATTTTAACGAGGGAAATAAATGCCAAGTCCAACAGACTTTAACCTCTCGCCATACTATGATGACTACAGCGAAGATAAAAAGTTCCATAGAGTTCTTTTTAGACCTGCTTTCTCAGTACAGGCAAGAGAGTTAACACAACTACAGACTATTCAACAAAACCAGATTGAAAGATTATCTGACCATTTCTTTGAAAAAGGAACAATGGTTATTCCTGGTGAGATTTCCTACGACTTAAATTACACTGCTGTAAAATTAACAAGTTTCACAGGTTCATCTACTTTATCAGACTTTGTTGGAAAAACATTCAAAGGTGCAACTTCAGGAGTAATTGGTACTATTATCAATTCAGTTGTCACAGAAAATACAGACCCAAATACTTTATACATTAAATATCAAAATGCTGGTACTGATAATGTTTCATTTACTTTTTCAGACGGAGAAACTTTAGAAGAAAGTTTAACTACAGGCGTTTTAGTATCTGGTGGATTTTCAGCAGTATGCAGTGCAACAGCAACCGGTTCGGCAGCTAATGTTGCTTCAGGTGTTTATTATATTAATGGATTTATGGTTTCTGTTTCTGAACAAACTATTATCTTAGACAAATACACAGCTACACCATCATACAGAGTTGGTTTAACTGTATCAGAAAGTTTTATTCAATCTACAGATGATGGTTCATTATTAGATAATGCACAAGGCAGTTCAAATGTTAATGCTCCAGGTGCAGACAGATTTAAAATTACACTAACATTAACGAAGAAAGCTTTAACAGCTGTTGATGACGCTAACTTTGTTGAATTACTAAGACTTAAAGATGGTATTCTTCAAAATCAAGTTAGAACAACCGAATATGCAATTTTAGAAGATACACTAGCGAGAAGAACATTCGATGAAAGTGGTGACTATGTTGTTCGTAACTTTGATTTAGATTTAAGAGAACATATTGTTGACGGTAACAATCGAGGTATCTTTACTCTAGCAGAAGGCGGTCAAGAAATATTAATGGCAGCTGGTCTTTCTCCAGGTAAAGCATATGTTAGAGGTTATGAAATAGAAACTATTGGTACTACATTTTTAAATATCAATAAAGCAAGAGATTTCGATACACAAAATAACTTCAATACAAGATTTGATGTTGGTAACTATGTACATGTTAAAAATGTTTACAATGCACCAGATGTAAACGAGGACTCTGGTGGTATTTCAGATGCATTTAAAAAATTACAACTATTTGATGTAGCTACAAGTGCAAGAGGTACAGTAGTAACTAACGGTGGTAATAAAGTACCAGAAATTGGCCGTGCTAAATCTAAAGGGTTTCACTATCTTGCTGGTTCAGCATCTAGTTTTGTATTTTCAAGTGCTTCACTAACAGACGCAATCTACAGAAATTTCTTATTTGATATTGAGATGTTTACTCATCTTAATATGGTAACTAACACAGCATTTACAGACGGCGAAAAAGTAACTGGTGGCACTTCAGGTGCAACTGGTTTTGTACAAGATGTTACTACAGAAACTTCAGAAACTATTTCAGGTGCAACAGCAGCTAATCCTGTTGTAATTACTGCCACAGGCCATACACTAAAAGAAGGCCAACAAGTTACTATTGCAAGTGTTGGTGGTATGACAGAATTAAATGGCAATATTTACACTGTAAGAAATCCAGGCACAAATGACTTTGAATTATATGATACTGATGGTACAACATCAATTAATGGTAGTGCTTTCACTTCTTATACTTCAGGTGGTACAGCTACACACGGCGTACTAGTCCTAGCAGGTGTTACAGGAACATTTGTTGCAGGTGAAACAATTACAGGTCAAACATCTACTACAGCAATTGCTATTCAATCAGATGCAGTAGGTTTTAAAGGTGTTAGAACATGTGAGTTCTCAGCAACTAAATCAATTTGCCAAGCAGGCTCGCCTACACATACATCCGATACAGACTTAACAAGTGTTTACGGTGAGGTGTCACAATTAACAGGTACAGTTTCAATAGCAAACAGTGCAGTTGCCATGACTGGTTCAGGTACAGCATTTCAAACAGAATTAAAAGTTGGTGATAACATTCAGTTCACTACAAATGCTGGAACAACACTAACAAGAACAGTTGAAGCAATTATTTCAGATACTTCAATTACTTTGTCGGTGGCAGTTGGGGGTTCAGATGTAACTTCTACAGTTTCTTGCAACAGAACAAGAACAAAATTAACTAACTCAAATAAAAATACAGCAATCTTTAAATTGCCTTATAGTAAAATTAAAACACTAAAGACAGCTGCTAACTCATCTTTAACTGATACTAACTTTACGGTTAGAAGAGCGTTTGTTGCTTCACTATCTTCAGGTGCAGCTACATTGACTGCTGGTACAGATGAAACTTTTACATCACTAGATGAAGGAGATTTCACAGTATCATTAACAGCTGCAGGTTCAGGTTCAGGTACAGTTGGAGATATTTTAAGTTTAACTGGTAATAACGGCGATGGTGATGCAATCTTTGAATTGGGTGGTTCTCCATCTGGTAAAACTTTAAAAATAGACTTTGGTAGTGCATATGCAAACGCAACTATTAAAGTTCTTGCTACTGTTTCTCGTTCAGTTGGAAATTCTAAAACAAAAACTTTAAATAGTAATTCAACAACTCAGGTTACTTCACAAACAGTAATTGAAAACGGTACTATAGGTTTAGGAAAAGCAGATGTCTTTGTTTTAAATAGTGTTAAAATGGCAGCTGATTTTAGTACAGACGCTGTGACTGGTGATACAGATATTACAAGTAGATTTGATTTAGATACAGGTCAAAGAGATAACTATTATGACATTGGTAGAATTAAATTAAAAGCTGGAGAAGTTACACCAACAGGTCGTTTACTAATTAACTTTGATTTCTTCACACACGATGCTGGTGATTATTTCGATATTGATAGTTACACAGGTGGTGGTATTGACTATGAACGAGTGCCAACTTACACCTCAGATACTACTGGTGTAGAATTTGAATTATCAGATTGTTTAGATTTCAGACCAAGAGTTGACGATGAGTCCGGAGTTTATGATGGTAGTACATCAGCAGGAAGAGCTGGTGAAGAATTAAGAAGATTTACAGGTTCAAACTATTCAACAGTTGATGTTGTTAAGTTTGGTTCAAATGTTTCTTCTGATTTTGAATACTATTTACCAAGAATTGATAAAATCTTTATTGATAAAGAGGGTGTATTTAAAATTCTATCAGGTGCAGCCGCTTTACAACCACAAGTTCCAGGTTCGTTAGCTGGTGCATTACACTTATACACATTAGAAATTCCAGCTTACACATTATCAACTGAAGATGTAACAATCAAAAAAATTGATAATAGAAGATTTACAATGAGAGATATTGGTAAACTTCAAGACAGAATTGAAAACCTAGAATACTATACTCAGTTATCTCTATTAGAAACTCAAGCTCAGAATTTACAAATACAAGATAGTAGTGGTTTTGATAGATTTAAAAATGGATTTATTGTAGATAACTTTACAGGTCATAACATCGGCGATGTTGGTAGTGCAGATTATAAATGTTCTGTTGACATGGCACAAGGTGAATTAAGACCTATGTTTACAGAAGATGCTGTAAAACTTATTGAAGCTGACGATGACGGAACAGTTATATCAGCGGCTGATAGAACATCAGCTAACTATCAAAAGACTGGTGACTTAATTACATTACCTTATACAGAGGTAACTCTAATTGACCAACCTTTTGCAAGTAAAACATTAAATGTTAACCCATTTGATGTCAGAAGTTTTGCTGGTACTGTAGAATTAGACCCACCAGGTGATGAGTGGAAAGAAACAGAAAGAGCTCCAGAATTAGTTGTTAACAATGTTGGTGGTTTTGATACATTAGTTTCTAACTTAGGAAACTCAGCATTAAATGGCTTCGAGATTGGTACCGTCTGGAACGAATGGCAAGACAACTGGACTGGTCGTCCTGTAGATATTACGACAAGAGATACAAGTGGAAACCAAAGAGCGGGTCGTAGAATATTCAGAACAACTGAGATTACTTCAACTCAACAAGTTCAACAAACTAGAACAGGTATCAGGCAAACTATTGTACCTCAAACAGTAAGAAACTCTATTGGTGACAGAATTGTATCAGTAGCGTTTGTACCGTTTATTAGAAGTAGAACAGTTAACTTTGAAGCTACATTGTTGAAACCAAATACAAGAGTTTTCCCATTCTTTGATAACATTGATGTATCTGCTTACATTACACCTACAGGTGGTGCTCAAGGTGGTAACTTAGTATCAGATGATAATGGTGCTGTTTCTGGTACATTCTCAATTCCTGACCCAACAGTGGATGCAAATCCAAGATGGAGAACAGGTCAAAGAGTATTCAGATTAACAAGTTCTTCAACAGACAATAGAACAGATGTTCAAACTTCAGCTGAGGCTGATTATCTTGCAAGAGGTATTTTAGAAACAGTACAAAATACAATTATCTCAACAAGAGAACCTAGAATTGTTAGAAGTTCAACTTCAGAAGACAGAAGTATTAGTAGAACATCTACTAGAGATGCAACAAGAACAGTAGGTTGGCATGACCCATTAGCACAAACATTCTTAATTGATGATGTTGGTGGTGTCTTTATGACTTCTATTGATATTTTCTTCTCATCTAAATCAGATAATATTCCTGTAACTTTACAGATTAGAGAAGTTGTAAATGGTTATCCAGGTAATAAGATTTTACCTTTTTCAGAGATTACATTAAATCCAAGTTCTGTTAGTACCTCAACAGATACTACAACAGCAACTAACTTTGCTTTTAAATCTCCTGTTTACATACAAGAGAACACAGAGTATTGTATTGTGTTGTTAGCAAATACAACAGACTACACAGTTTATGCAAGTAGATTAGGTGAAACTGTAATAGGTTCAGATAGAACAATATCACAACAACCATACGCTGGTGTTTTATTTAAATCACAGAATGGTTCTACATGGACTGCTGACCAAAACGAAGATTTAAAATTTAAAATTAAAAGAGCAGAATACTCAAATGTTTCTGGTCAATTATCATTAGTAAATGATGCATTAGAAGTTAAGTCTTTAAAACAAAATCCAGTTAGAACAACAAATAGTTCTGCTGTAGTTAGAGTGTTTCACAAAGCACACGGTATGCACGGAACAAGTAACAATGTAACAATCGCAGGTTTTGAAACCTCTACAAGTTACAATGGTATTACTGGCGCTCAACTTAATGGAACATACACATCTATTTCAAATGTCACAATTGATAGTTATGACATTACATCAAGTGGTACGGCAACATCAACTGGCGATACGGGTGGTACAGGAATTACTGCTTCGCAAAATAGATTATTTGATACAGCTGTTGTTTCGTTACAAACAATGGAAGTTCCAGGAACAAACATTGTCACTGATATAAGAACAACAGGTGGTCGTTCAGTTCACGGTTCAGAAACAGAATTTGCATTACAAGGCACATCAGCAAGAGTAGCTGTAGTACCTAATGATAATATTTACTTTACATCTCCTAGAATGGTTGCAAGTCAAATCAATGAAACAACTGAGATGGCTGGAAGTAAATCATTATTTGTAAGGTCAACATTAACAACAACAAATACTAAACTTACACCAGTAATTGATTTATCAAGAGCAAGTATGTTTACTGTTCAAAATAGATTGAACACACCAACTAGTGGTAATACACCAGACTTTATTGCTGAAACCAATCCAACAGGTGGGTCTTCAAGTGCTCAATATATAACAAGACCAATTACACTTGAAAATGCATCAACAGCCTTAGATGTTAGATTGACTGCTAATATTCGTTCTTCTTCAGAAGTAGAAGTTTACTATAGAGCAACTTCTTCAGAAATTACTTCTGATATTAAAGACTTAGCATTTATTCCGTTTAACACAGCTGGTGAGGAAGATGTAACAGTTTCGGCAGCTGAGAATGATACAACATTTAATGAATACAAATATACAGTAACAGGCATTGCAGGATTTACAGCCTTTCAAATTAAGATTGTGATGAAAGGTAGTATTTCATCATATCCACCAAGAATTAGAGATTTAAGAGGAATTGCATTAGCAGTATAATAATATGGCCAAATTAAAAGTTGAAGGACATGACGATTTAGTAAGAGATACAAGAAGTAATGGTATTGTTAATACAAATGTCACAGATTATGAAAAATACATGGCTAGAATTAGAGCAAGAAAAACTCAAACTGACCAAATACAAGATGCTTGTAGAGAAATAAATAGTATTAAAGCAGAGATGTTTGAAATTAAAGAATTATTAAAAGGTATGACAAAAAATGGCCGTTAGAAGTATAGCAGTAACAGATACACTAGAAAAGTTTAGAACAGAGTTCAATGCTATGACCTCATTGGATTTCGGTGATATTGCAACACTAGATGCAGCTCTTTCAGCAACCTCTGTAATTGGTGCTGTAAACGAATTATCTGCTCAGGTATCGGCAGCTGCAGGTTTCTTTATTGAAGATGCCTCTTCAACCAGACAACAAATTGGTGCTGGTGAAACTATGAGAATTTTTGGTACTTCAAATGAGATTGAAGCCGTTGTAAGTGCAACAGATACATTAACAATTGGTTTACCAGCAAATGTAACTATAACAACTGAATTAACTACACCTTTAGTTGACGCAGCTACAGTTGAAGCAGGAAACTTAACACTTACCGATGGTTCTATTACAGATAGTAGTGGTACAATATCTTTTGGTGATGAAAACTTAACTACAACTGGTAATGTTTCAGGTGGTACGATTAACGGCACTTCTGTAGTTTCAACTGGTGCAGTTTCAGGTACGACAATTACAGGCACAGGAGATATTTCAACTTCTGAACAATTTGTATTAACAGGTGCTGGTAAAGGTATTGTTTTTGAAGGTGCTACGGCAGATGACTTTGAAGCAACTTTAAGAGTAGCAGGTCCTAGTGCAGATGTTGTAGTAACTATTCCATCTTTGGCTGCAAGTGCAAATTTAATAACTTCAGCTGATACTGGTACTATTACAAGTACCATGATTACAAACGGTACTATTTTAAACGAAGATATCGCAGACACACAAATTAGAGCTGCAAAATTAAATTTAGCTTCAGACACACTTATTGTAGATACACTAACTGCTAATACAATTACTGGTACTGCTTCAGTTGCTCAGTTGGTTGAATTAACTGCCAACGATACAGCAAATGAAACAGTGTTCTTAACATTTGCCGATGGCGCTAGTGGTAACCAAGGTTTAGAAACAGACGCAAATTTAACTTACAATCCTAGTTCAAACTTATTAAGTACGACTGCTACAGCGGCTCAATATGCTGACTTGGCTGAGAAATATACCTCAGATGAAGAGTATGAGCCAGGCACAATTGTTATGTTTGGTGGTGATGCAGAAGTTACTATTTCAGACGATAGAACAAGAAAAGTTGCAGGTGTTGTATCAACACATCCTGCTTATTTAATGAACAGTCATTTAGAAGGCACTTCTGTGGAAGTTGCTCTACAAGGTCGTGTTCCATGTAAAGTTGAAGGTGTTATTCACAAAGGTGATATGATTATTGCAGGTGCTAATCCAGGTGTTGGTGTTGCAGAAAATAGTCCATATCTTGGACAAGTAATCGGTAAAGCACTAGAAGATTACAACAACATTGAAGTAGGAATGATTGAGGTAGCTGTCGGAAGACTTTAATAAATAGTCTTTATGATAGACAGTTTATATAATGAAGTTACAAGTTACGACAGATTTATTGATTATCAAATACAAATAATTGATAAAGACGGTAACGACCATTTTGCAAAAGACTTAGTTAGTTTCGACAAATGGATTAATGTTTGGCAATCATATCCAAACATAAAAGTCGAAGGCTTAGATGATAGAAACTATCATACTCAATTAAAATTCGACAAAGAAATAAACAGTAACCATATGTTTGTTAATAACATAGGTGGCTTTTCATTTAAGAAACACAAAGACGATACAAATGTATATCTTCATGTTGTCAAAGGCAAGAAGTTTGTACATATGAATGATAAAATTATAACAGTATCCGAAGGCCAAGGTATTCATATACCTAAAGGCACCTATCATAAAGTTGATAGTGAAAAAGATACATGGGCATTGAGTATGGGTTATTATGAATAGAATGATATATGTAAAAACAACTGAAACTTGTCAGTTGAATTGTAAACACTGTTTTACAAATGGTATCAACGGTGCTAAAATTTATTTCAATCCAGAAAAGACTGCTGATTGGGTAAAAAGATTACACGAAGTAGCATATAGACCAAACGATACCATACATTACGAATTTCACGGTGGCGAACCTTTCCTCGCACCAATATCCCACATGACTAAGTTCTACGAAGAAACTAAAGAATTGTGGCCTCAGACTTCATTTGGCATTACATCTAATTTTGTTTTAAAACTTACAGACGAACATTGGAAGTTTATCAAAGGACCTCTAAACAATCGTGTAGGTACAAGTTGGGATCCTAAGATTAGATTTGAAAACCCTAAACAAGAAGTATTGTGGAAAAACAATGTTAAAGCATTAATAGATGCTGGTGTTACAGTAAAACTTTTCATATCAGTCACAAAAGATACACTTGATATCGAACCTATAAAATTGTTAAGGTGGGTAAAAGCATTAGGTGTACAAGAGATGGCTCTTGAAAGATTGACTGGTAATGGTAACGCATTGTTACATCCAGAAATATTCCCTAGAAATGTTGACCAAGATGCATGGTTCTTAAAAATGCACCAACAATCTGAAGAACATGGCGCAAGAGATTGGTTTGAAAATGAATTCTTAGAGACCATATATGATAAATTTGAAAAGAATTTTAATAAAGGTGGTACTTTTTGTAGAGATTGTGAAGAGAAATTGTACACAATCAATGCAGATGGCACACTATCTGGTTGTCCTAATGCAGCTCCAGAAGAACAGTTTGGACATATAAATCAAGATATAAAAACTCTTATAAATAGTCCAAAGAGAATAAAGAATATCGCATGTGAACGGGCAAGGGATCCAAGATGTTTTGAATGTCCAGTATTTGCGTTTTGTGGTGGTGATTGTCACCAACTAGAATGGCAAGGCGACATATGTGGTGCTCCGAAGAGTTTAATGAAATTTTTAAAGGCAGAGAAACATGGCGATAACAGGTGATATAACAAAACAAAGTATTGTAGATAGATTTGAAGATTTGGTAACCGATGTTGCTAATGCAAGTATTGTCCGTGGTACAAATAGTAAACCTTTTACAGAAATGCCGGATGCCAGATACGGCGGTACAACTTCTGGTGATAGTATTAATATTACAGGCACCAGTATTACAGGTGATACAATAGATGCTTCAACAATTAGAAGTGTATTAGAAACCGAAGCTGCGTTATATACAAATATTAGAAATCAAAGAGCAATCTTAAATGTAACAGGACCTGGTGGAAACACAGGCAGTAGACCAACTGCTGGTGTAGTATCAGACAGTACAAATGTTGCACACTTAGACACAGGTAACCGAGCATCTTTAGGAAGTATATCAGCTACAGGTGTTACATCTGGCGATACGATTGACGATGCTACTTTAG
>ERZ651776.5818-NODE-5818-length-10466-cov-3.030898_pt1 | contig 10466 bp, 2 predicted proteins | sample MGYA00514761_ERZ651776 | MGnify/ENA metagenome assembly ERZ651776 | reverse complement strand
TCTCAGTGAGCGAGTTCATGATAGCTTCACGAAGGTCATGGTCATCTTCATCGTCATCATCTGCGTCCATCCGGTAGTGCTCAGTGACGACGTTCGTTCCGTGAGGGCGGAAAGGTTTGGTCTTCCCGCTCTTCACGTGGTCGCACTCGGCATCACCTTTCCAGTGGCCGTATTTGCCACAGTCAAGGCACTTGCCTGTCTTCTTGCCGATGACGTTCGTGCTTGACGCTCCGGATCCGTGGGACTTGCCTTTCCCCTTGCCCTTCGGGGTTTTGCGCCATCCCTTCGTCTTCGAGCGCATCTTCTTGCCAGCGCGCATGAACTGCACGAAGGCGCCGAAGAGCTCCTGAAGATCATCCTCGTCATCTTGCTCGTCATCGTCTTCAGGCGCAGCGTCAGGATCTTGCTCGACGTCCTCATCTTCTTCATGTTCATCTTCATGATCGTCTTGTCCATCTTGTTCATCACCATCCTCCTCATCCTCCTCGTCGTACTCGTAGTAGTCATCTTGATCTTGATCGACGGGATCGACGTGGTTGGTGCCGAACTTCCGGGGACGCCATGACTTTCCACCACCCTTCTTGCCGTTGTTGTTGGGGAAGGCGTTGCGTGTCGCGAAGGGATGTTTGCGATCATCCTTGTGTGCGTCTCCGTAGGTGAGACGTAGCGCGTCCTTGATCTTGTCCATGTCGTACACGTGGCCGCACGATGATAGGACCTGACGCTGCTCGTCCGCGGAGAGACCACTTCGCCGAAGGATGCGTCGGGCCATCGACATGTCACTGATCATGGTCCCCTTGTCCTCCTTGAGCATCTTGGTGTAGGTGCGATGCATGTTGCGGAGGTACGCAATCATCTTCTCGCCTGGAGCACGTCGGCACTTCTCGAACTGCTCCGCGGCGTGGTCAGCCTTTTCCCATTCCGGCCTGTCGAACTCCTTGTTGAGCATGTCCATCATGTCGGTCAGGCAGTTCGGGTTGTCGGTGAAGTCGGAGGGGTCGATGTTCCAGAGCACATCGCGCGCGTCGCCTTTCGTCGCAAGGAAGACCAGGCCTGCGAAGTCCTTGTCCTCGATCTTGTACGAATGCTTGATCGCCGCGATCTCGCGTCGCCACTCCTTGTACTCGCCCGCGTCCAAGTTCGCTCCGCCTTTGAAGAAGGGGATCTTGACGTTCGGGATCCTGGAGTTGGAGTTGCGGTTCTGCGTGCTCGTGAACGTCGCCGGGTCGGGAATGCCGTCGTGATCGTGGGCATCAGGGGGATCACGCTCCTCAGGCTCATCGTCCGGGTCGGAGTCGCCGATGTTGAGACCTTCGGCGTCACGGCGCTGAGCAGCGGACGGATGTCCCTTGCCTTTCCCGATTCCTCCCATCTTGAAGTTGGGGTAGACCTGGTGGAAGGTGTTCTGCAAGTGGTAGAAGAAGAAGACGTTGCCAGCCGCGGGCCGGCTGACTAGCTCTCAGTAAAGCTAGTCTGTCCGAGCTTCGCTACCAGTGTCGGAAAGCTGGAAAACAGCCCCCCGAAAGACCAACTAGCCAGCAAGAGCCAGTCGGGTAGCTTGAACTGCGGTCGGATCCGCAGTTCGGGGTCCGTGCGCAGTTGCACGGTCGGTTCGCGTCGCGTCAAGCGCGTCGCGTCGCGTCGCGGCAAGCGCGTCGCGTGAGCCACGTGGATTCCCCACGCGACTGAGAGGCCAACTAGCGAAGCAAGTCGGCCGAGAGAGAGGGTTGGGTGCCAGCGCGTCGGCCGGCCGGTAAGCGGGTGTTTTGGCGCACGAAGACAACTCGGAGCGTCTTCAGCTCAAGGGCCCTTGCGGCAAAAGGCACGCAAGTGAGCCAGCGGGCGGCGCGGCGAATCAAGTTATCTTAAATAACTTGACTTGAAAATTCTGATACGGAGCTAAGCTGAGCTACGACGTACGAAGAAATTTCAAAATATAAAGTACAACCGCAGTAGTGCGGGACACAGCAGTAGTGCTAAGGAAGAAACACGCAGTAGTGCGGCATGAGATATACAAGTACGCAGTAGTGCATACAAGTAACAGAGATAAGTCCTTTAATGCCCAGGCGAACGCTAAACACCAAAGCAGCAACAACAATGGCGAAAGGACTTGTCTCTAAGATAGCAGTAATGCTAGTAAGAGCTCGCATTAGTGCGGCTAAACGCATACCGGGTATATGCGGGGAACAGAGACATACGATTTCAAAGTAGTCAGAAATGCGTCGGTAGCGACGCCGAGTTCTCGTGGCCTCTCGGCGTTATAGACGGTTTTCGGGATCAAGGAAATCTTGTCCGAAAGAAACAGAAAAAGGCATCGGTAGCCAGCCCGTGTTCTCGTGGCTTAGCGGTGTCATGGCCGACACAAAGAGAACTACGAAGAACCGGGGTCTTAGTTGCCAGCAGAGAAACGCTCAACACCACAGCAACACACGGCGTAAGATCCCGGCTCGAGTAAGGTTTTCTGCAGAAAGAGTTTTCAGAGAAACGAAGAAAACTCGAGGCAGAAATCTCGATAGAAGGTCTCCTTCGCAGAAAGCGAAACAGCAAAATGCAAGGAAACCAGCCAACCACCTCCGAGGGTACAGAACGGAGGTTCTGGGGAAAATCTCGGGGGTTAAAGTTCGGACCGAAATTGAGTCCGAATCAGCGCGCCAAACTTGGGCGCGGAATTGGCGCCAATTGCCGGCACGAGTTGCGCAATTGCGCCCCATTGGAGCATAAATTCTCTCCCGCGGCGGATTCTCGACGAAATTTGGCGTCGAGACCGGAAAAATGAACAGCGCGGCGCGGAGAAACCGATTCTACGCAAAACGGCGTTCAGAACGGACGAAATGGGACCCATTTCTGGAAAATATGGGTTCGTCCTGTTGCGTTTGCGTTTTACGGCGCGCCGGCGTCGGTTGACGCTATTTCCAGCAATCATTCTGGAGGTTACGAGTTCCTACGGCGGCATACGTAGTTTACAGCTCAAAGGGAGTATGCGGTCTCCCCGAATAGCGCAGCCGCGGACAACAGATTCTCGGGGGTCGGAGCCCACCCGAGCCTGTTAACAATCCAATCAGTCCGAATGGGTCCAAAATTTGACGATTTCCCACACGGATTATTTTTTCTTTTGGATTGTTAGGGTATTAGCCAAGCGAAACGCAGCACCCATGAAAGCGACACACGCACGCGGCGAAAGACTAGATAACTTAACCCGTTAGCCGTCTATCAGGTACACGGCATGACGTGTCAAGCACAAGGATACGCTCCCCCCGAGCACGTACCTTTGCACTGACGTGAAGTCCGTCCCTCTGGTGTACGGCTCACGCGGTTAAGAAGGCCAACACACAGCGAAAGTGTATCAGTACAAGGCTCAAAGCCATCAGAAATTAAAACCCGGTCAAGCGTGGCCTCCAGCCACTTGTTACTCATATTAGAGTCCCAGACCCGCGTCTATATTTTGGCTGTAGAGCCAGGCCGTAGGGCCGTTCTTAAATGCAAGGGCTTACGCCTTACACGCGAGAAAATTACGTGTTGAAGGTGTTCAGCATGAGCCCGTAGAAAATGTTCAGAAACCGGTGGAAGGAGTTCACGACCCGGTTGAAGGTGTTCACGACCCGGTTGAAGGTGTTCACGACCCGGTTGAAGGTGTAGACGCAGTTGAGGGTGTAGTCGACGCCTTCGCCTTGGCCTTGCTCTTGGCCCTCTCCTTCTTGTCCGCCCTTGCCTTGTTCCTGATCTCCTCGAGACGCGGGTCTTCCCGCAGAGAGTAGACGTTGTTCTTCATGAAGTTCTCGAGGACAGTCTGATCTGGAAGATGCTTGGTGAGTGCATCGACAAGCATGGCGGTCGTAGGGATCCATCTGACTTGATACATCGCCGGATGCTGGTCAAGATGGTGACGCACGTCAAGAAGGTCAAGAGTGACTCGCTTCTCGGTCGGCATCGATGTCGGACGGATGCAGACGTCGTAGAGGGACTTGCAGTCCGTGGCCATCCCGACGGGGTAGGAGAGGTCTTGCGTGAGCCCAGACTCTGCCGTGAGCTGGAGGGCCAGTGGAATGATTGGCGGCACATCCTTCCACTTGCGATCGCGACCGAACATGATCTCGGTGAAGACCTCTCTGGCGAAGAAGGTCCTGTCGAAGCCGAAGCTCATCGCGGCGGCTTCAGCAGCAAGTGTAGATTTCACAACCCTGTGGATCTTCTTCGAGTGCCACTCGATCATGTTCGCGGTGTCGGAGCCCTCGAGGATCTTGCCCGTGGACATGAGAACTGCTAGACCCATCTGTGATGAGCCCTTCGGCTGACCCGCGAAGCTGGCGTCCGTCACGGAGATGAACGTGGCCTGGTCCAAGTTGATCGACACGAACTTGAGGACGTTGGTCAACACAAGCTTCTTCGCCTGCCTGAGGACGGTGTTCGCTCGCACCAGCTCAGTCACCGTGGCGACGTTGAAACGTTGTTGAAGATCACTGACGTCGAAAGCGATCTGGGGGAGGGACTCCCTCGCGACCCAAGCCAATTGTCCCACCAGAGACATCAGCTCCGTCTTCTCGGCCCCGGTGACGGTAGCATCGCTGGTGGATCTTCTTGTCTTGGTGATGAAGATGGGCTTGACGTCGTCGAGGTAGGTCTGCATGGTCACGAAGACTGTTCCATCTGGCTGTTGAGCGACCTGACGTCCGAGGAAGCTGAAGTTGCCCTCCTTCCGCTTATCGTCCTTGATCTCGAACGTCTTGAGGATCTGGTCCATGGTCTTCTCGTACTCATCTCCTTTCCCGGCGTGTAGAGCATCATCCACATGAAGTACAAGGATGCCCTTCAGGATGTTGCCGATGCGCAGCACGAAAACGCCAGGGAGTGAAGCCAGCTGTGTCCAGCCCGCGTCTTCCAGGACAGCCTTCGCCTTCTTGTACCAGAGACGTGGAGCTACTCTCAGACCGAAGACTCCCTTGATCGCCTTGATGAGGGATCCCTCGGGCACTCCAGGCAGTCCTTCACGAGGAGGTCGGAAGTAGACCTCGGCATCCATTGCATCACCACGGAGGAATGCGGCGGAGACGTCGAACATCCTCAGGATCCAGTGGAAGCTGGCAGCGATGGTCATGAGCAGGTGAAGTCCTAGCTGAGGAACTGTCGGTGCGTCAGTCCTTTCACCTCCTTCTTCTTGGGGAGATCCATCTTGAAGATGTCCAGGGACGACAAGTCTCGATGCTGCCTTCAGAACTCCCTTCTCGCCCTTGTCCGTCCGCACGAAGCGTGAAGCGATTGGAAGGATCAAGTGCTTCGGGACCTTGGCGGCCAGATCTGGAGGGACGACGTGCACGGCCTTGTGTTCCATGTGCTTCTCCCACTGGTCCGCGTCAGACTTGAAGAAGGCCTCGCGCTCGTCGTCGTCGAAGAACTTGGCATTCAGCTCGCGACCTTTCTTCGACTTCTGCGTGGGCTTCAACTTCAGGATATTGACCTCTTCTGCTTCTTGAGGTTGGTAGGAAACTGGTGGTCCGTCCGGGGAACGATGTCCATATCCGTGATGATCATCGTCTTCATCCAGATCTCCGAAGAGCTCGCGTTCGGCTTCTTCGAAACTTCTTCCGTCCGGCATGCTGTCGGGGAAGTGGGGTTCTTCTTCAGGATCGGGATCTTCACGTGAAGATGCTGCTCTTGATCGTGTCCTGCTTGCCGGCTGCTGGTCCTCGATGTCCTCATCGATGTCAATGGGCGGGTCATCCTGTCCGATCAGGTTCTCGAACTCCATCTGGGACCTCGAGAAGTCCTCCATGATTGAGCGCAGCCGGCGCATGGAATCATGCTCTGACACCTGTTCTTCTGGCGAAGCCGATCGAACATGTTGAGGAGCAACAAGTCGGAGATGTCCGCCGTGGCTGATCCAGAGTGCGTTGGATTGGACTCCGTCCCGCATCTCGTGGCCGATCACTGTTCCCGGCCCGCGCCATCGGTCGTGCTGACGGCGGCGACGACCTTTCATCTTGTTCTTCGCTCCCTGCGCCTGCCAGTAGTAGACCTGCGCCCCGGGGAGGTAGACTTGATGTCCGCGAAGATTTGGCCGGGCGGCGATCGCACGGTGGTATCTCTGGCTGTGGTCCAGATCGATGATGGCCTTCATCGCTTCCTGTCTGATCTTCAGAGCTCGCTGATAGCCGGCATCTGAAGCAGCTTGAGAATGAGCAGGAAGTTGTTCTCCATCCAAGAGCGAGTCGATGACAGATCCATCGATGCGGTCATCCATCCCGAACACGGCGGAACGAGGACTGTGTCCGCTCAGACCTGGGCGACGGTTCTTCGCCGCGGTGGAGGCGATCATGACGAGCATCATCTCGGTCTTGCCGATGGCTCCGGACTGCGTGACGATCATGCTGATCACGTCATTGATGACTCCGCCATGCCTCTCGATCATCCCTACTTGCCACGGTGCCTCTGTCGGAACGACCTTGGAGGTAGCTGAGTACCTTTCAGCGAGTGTGAGGAACGCCGCGAGGAAGGAGGTACCCATGTCCGTGACGAGGGTCTTCGGTGGTCCTGCCCAGACGACCCACCAAAGCCAGAACTTCTCCGCGCACTCCTCGGCGGAGCATCCATCCAACATCGCCATGACCTGGAAGGTGGTCGCGAAGTCGACGATGTTGAGCGCGTAGTACTGCTGGCCCTGATGATCATGCACCACTTTCATGTCGCATCCGACCATGAGGTTGAAGGTGCGTGGTCGATATGGTGCCGTCGTTGATGGTGTAGCTCCAGGTGCCTCGCGCTCGCTGCACTGTGGACACTTCCACCACCTGGCGTATCTCTGGACAGCATCGTTTGCTCCCGCCCGGCGCATCAGCCTGAGAAGGGTGGCCGTGCTCGGATGTCCGAGATTGTAGTGCGCGTTGCGCACCTCGCGTCGGACCTCGGGCGGGACGTTGCGGACGATGATTCCCGGCACGTCGCCTTCGCCGCCGGCGAGGTCGTTGCCGTAGAAGTCCAGGTCGTTGAGGATCTCCTCACGTGGGATCATCTCGACGTCTTGACGAGCGCGTCCAGGTTCAGGAGTGAACTGCGGAGTCTCGTCCATGATGATCATCTTCTTGAGGCCTCTCCTGATGATCGTGTCCACGGGGATGACCTGGTCCTGGGAGCTGTTCTTCTTCCTCACGTCGAGGAGGATCGTCGTTGGGGTAGTACAGCTGAACAGGCACTTCTTCAACATCCATTGGTTCATGATGATGGTCATGTGGGTAAGGAGTTTCCTCCGTCTCCTGATGGTAGTGATTGTTGTTCTGCTGGTTCGGCACCGGGGTTTCTTCATGATCTTGTTCATGATGGTGATCTTGTTGTTCCGGCTCGAGGTAGGGGATGTTCTCCTCCATGTCATCGAACCAGTGTCCCACGGCTTCTTCGACATGTTCTTGTTGTGGAACTTGTTCTTGACCGTCATCATGCTGCATCGCTCCCTGTTGAGATGATGATCCTCTAGTCATTGATCGTGTAGTTGGTCTTGTCGTGGACTTAGGGATCTTCGCCTTCTGCGTCATCTCACGAAGCTCTTCCGCGAAGTCGCGGCGCCGCTTCTTCTTCTTCTTGTCGGTGGAGGAGCTCGCAGGTTCTTGATCACCGACTCGGCGTGCAACACGCCTAACGGCTTCTTCTTCCAGCTCGTCTAGCGCGCGCTTCCGACTCACCACATTCGCGAGGTGGCTCACGGGGATGAGGTCCTCCTCGAAGCCGAGCACCATGGCCATGGCCAGCTCCTCCGTGTAGCCACCGCAGAACTCGCTGAGAGGCTGCCTCACCTGACGGCCGTTCTTCGAGAAGCTGACGCTGCCGCCAATGGTCCGGTGAGAGTGGTTGTCGTTGCATCTGATGCTGAGGTTACGCGCGGCCGACCGGCTCGTGGTGAGCATCTTCGTGGGCTTCTTGATGCTCTCCTGGGTATCTGGCGCGCGCAGCTCGAACATGCACTGATCGAGCTTCACCTCATAACACCGACGAGACATGCGAAGGCAAGGAGGCTGTTGCCAGGCGATCGATCCCATAGGGTTCTCGCCCAGGAAGAGTCCGCCATTCGCTGATTGTCGGCGTTCGCACCATTCGGCGAATGCTAGCATCTTGAGGTGGACCGACCTCTGCTGGCTGAGACGTGCAGCGTGTCCGGGGACCTTGTTGTTCATGTTCTGCATGAGCGTCCAGGGAGTACACACCCACGCGAACACGATCACATCGGGGTTCGCCTTCTCGATATCCATCTTGGCCATGGCGATGCCCTTGTCGGATGTGAGGTCGTATCCGGACTCGATGGTGATCGGTTGCCACGTCTCCCAGCCGCGCTGCATGGCGATCATGGTGACCATCATGGTCCACGTGCAGATCTCCATGATGCTCAGCCGGCGGCGCTTCTTCTCCGTCACGTCGACGTGCCAAGTCGTCTGCGGAGATGGTCTCTCTTTCGCTCCCTCTTCGAAAGCCTCGATGGCGTCCTTGACGTTCCCGAAGAGCTTCTTCCTCGTGCCCTTCTTGATCGTCACCATGTCGGCCTCGTGCACGAAGGACGGAACATCATTGTTCTCGGACTCACTGATGGTGTCGTAGTTCTTGTCGATCTCGAATTGCACCTTCCGCTGATCCGTGATGTTCGTCTTCTGAAGCTCGTTCGTCTTGCGATACTTGATCGGAACGTTGTTCAGGTCCTCCTGCGTGGGCTTGGGGAACTTCAGGATGGGATGACCACCTTTATTCTCCTCGAGGTTCATCTTGAACTGGCACGAGTGGATGTTCACGGTGTTCGTCGAGTAGTTCAGCTCCATCCCGAGAGATCGCATGGCCTGTGAGCTGAGAAGCGGAGGGCAACGGTCGACCTCTGCCACGTCAAGCTCCACCAGATGACCATTCAGCATGATGGGGTAGATGAGTGATCGTGAAGAGTTCACCACCTCGCCCCCGCCGAATTCGAACGCCTCCTTGATCGTCTTCGTCTGAGGCTGGAGGCCGTTCTTCTGGGTCCACTTGATCATCTTCGTGTGCCAGTCACGTCCAGCAACGGATCGTCTGCAGCCCGAATCCATGATGATCATCGGCTCCGTGGACTTGTCGGTCTTCTGCTGGTAGTTGACCGGAATCTGCACGACGCCAGCAAACCAGATCGGCCTGCGATCACGTCCGTTGGCAATGAAGCAGAGCTGTTTGTCGCAGTCCACGCATTTCCAGTATGCCCCATGCTGGTTGGACGCGCGCTTCAAGCTCTCGTGGGGACAGCGTCGGTCCGTGTACCCGCGATTGTCCTTCACGCAGTCGGACTCTTGCCACGGGACCCACTCTTCTGGGTGAGCGGACGAGTTCACGGCGTAGAGCTCGTAGTCCAGCGTCCTGACTCGATCCCATTTGAGCTTCAGGTCCAGGTAGCGGTTCACATCCTTCAGGAAGTGCTGCAGCCAGTTGGACGGAGATGGCTGCTGCGTCAACCAATTGATGTAACCGGGATCGTGCTTCACCACCCACCACAACTCGAACTTCTTGTACTTGCCGAAGTCCAGCTGTTTCGAACCCAGGTTGTAGACCTTGTCCTTGATCAACCTCTTCTGGAGTCCGATGTCGTCGTAGTCGACCGGGACGAGCTGGTTGGACTTGTGCGAGTTGTTGTTCGTGGTCAGGCGAGCCGTCACGACGGGCATGAGCTTCTTCAAGTCGTCTTGATGCTGGTACGGCTCATGCTGATGATCCTCGTCGTCGTGATGATCGTCTGCGTGGTGGTGATCGTCAGCGTCATGTTCTTGAGGAATGACGACCACGTATTCCTGCTCCAGGACGTCCTCGTTCTCTCCTGCCCAAGTGATCTCCTCCTCAGAGTCCTCATCATCTTGATCATGTTCATCTTCGGCAGGATCGTACTCAGAGTCATCCGCGACGTCCTCGAAGTCCGTCTCCACGCTCCTGGCGTCATCAAAGTCGGACTCGTCGTTGAAGATGTCGGCATCTTGCTTGGCTGACTGAGGATAGAGCCAGTTGTCCTTCTGGTACTCCTCCTTGGTCTTGACGAAGGTCGTTTCCCAGTCGCGAGTGCCGTGGAAGTGATCATCTTCATCTTCAGGTCCTTCGATGAACTCAGCCGGAATGGACGGCTTCTTGTACGGAGAGTCGACGTACTCCTTCTTGATGTAGGTCTTCTCCTCCGTCTTGTTGTTCAGATTGGCCTCCTTCTCCTTCCGCTCCTTCTCCAAGTACTCGTCCACCTGCTTCTGGAGTGCGGGAGGTAGCGGTGGAATCTCCGGCTCCGTGTTGGTGCGGACGAAGCGCACCCTCACCCACTTGATCTCGTACCTCTCCTCCCACGCATCCCACACGCGTTCTTGGATCCACTCGTCCCGTGGCGGTGGTCCTAGGGGATCGCGTCCGCTCTTTGGGTACGGAGTCGTGGGAGGTGGCGGAGGATGATCAAAGTTCTTGGGGGAGTTGACGGGCCCTGATGATGGTGGAGGCTCAACTCG
>ERZ651776.5817-NODE-5817-length-10468-cov-2.650274_pt1 | contig 10468 bp, 10 predicted proteins | sample MGYA00514761_ERZ651776 | MGnify/ENA metagenome assembly ERZ651776 | reverse complement strand
AATTTTAAAAGCAGTAATGGAACTTTGGTTTCCCGTAATCGAGTATAAATTCAATATAAATTTTCTTTAAATGCCAGACAACTACTACACATTTTGCCCAAATAATTAAGCACTGAGTTACCTTGGATTTTCAGTGTCCAAGAATAAAAAACTCGAACAACCCATTAATCTAAGAAACAATATTATATCAACTGAGCGTTAGAGTGGTGCTTATTGTAACTCTATTAGCCAAATTGTTTTACTGCTTTACAACAACTTCACCAGATTTACGGTAAGAAATGACCAATGTAAGCACTGTTATAAAGTCCAGCTATAAGCTATGAACCCGAATAAATAATTCTACTTAGCAATATTAGCGAAATAAAGAAAAAAAGTACGCGATTAATCACATACTTTGCTAGCCATCATAGATGAGGATTTGTAGGGCCTTAAATTACTACTTCGGAGAATACGAAGGGATTATATCGAAGAATCTCCTCGTTTGGCGAATGGAAATTAATTTTGAGAACTGATTCTGAAGTTCACAGACTCGATCCTACAAAGCGGGATCAGTGGTTTAAATCTAATTTGCAAACTATCCTTTAGCGATAACTTTAATAAGTAAATGCATCATTTTAGTTGTCTGTCTTTGATTATTTGGGAAATAATATAAAACTGGACAAACAATAACAAATAATCCTGGTAAGCTATTGTAGTTTCATACCTATTTATAAAACGACACCCTATGTAAGTGTAATAAGTTTATATTGCAAATTACTTGAAAATGAGCAAAGCCCCGATGATAAACATTTCAAAAAAAGCCTGCTTCTCAGATTTAGATGGCGAATACTATTTACATTCGTTTTGGTGACGCTGGAAGCACTGATCGGAATTCTTTTCCCGCTTCTAGTTGGAATCGCGATCAATGGTCTTTTGGAGGACAGCTTCGATGGAATATTCTATCTATCTATCTATCTATCTATCTATCTATCTATCTATCTATCGCTGGAGCGGCAGCACTAATAGTAGAAAGTGCAAGACGATTCTACGACACTCGAATCTACTCTGGAATTTATTGTAAAATTACTCCCGAGATGATCGAAAACGAAACAAACAAAGACGCATCGGTTTCTAGAATATCAGCCCGGACTGGCCTTTTAACTGAATTTGTGGAATTTCTTGAAAATTCGATGCCTGAAATGATAACTGTACTTATTTCTGTAGTCGGCATTCTTGCCATCATCGCTACTTTGAATATCAATGTTTTTTTTTGCTTGCCTTTCACTACTAGGCCTCATTGTTCTTATCTATACCATAACTGGAAAACTCAACTATAAGCTCAATGCAAACTACAATAATCAACTTGAGAAACAAGTTGATGTCCTAACCGCAAGAGATTCCATTGCTATCAAAAGTTTTTATCAGGAGTTAATAAGATGGAATATAAAGCTGTCTGACCTTGGGACTATGAATTACTTTGTAATATGGGCGGGGGTTATTGCGGTGTTTATCTATACCCCTATAACTATAATTGGAGCGGGAGTACTGAGTTATGGTCTCGTATTTTCGATCATAATGTACGTTTTCGATTACATCGGCAGTATTGTCAGCTTCCCTCTTTTCATTCAACAAGTAATCCGATTGAAAGAAATATCTGCTAGATTGGCTAAACTCTGAAAAGTACGGTTCTGTCAGCAGTGGCTAGCTAGCGTTCAAGATATGCAGCTTACGTTCATCGAATTCTAAAAGTGTCTCTATTCCAAATCAGCTTAAACAAGGATCTGTCTGGAAAGAAAAAAGAGTATTAGTAGAGAAGCTTATGTTTGTAACTCAGCATCTGCTAAATGCTAATAATACAAGGGTTTTTAGAAGTTATGGATATAGGAAAAAAAGCAAGAGTTACAAACTACAAAATGCCCTTTGCAAACCATTGTTCTTAATAGGTTTTTTCTAACATTACTATTGAGTGGGGCTGAATTGGTTACTAAAATGAAGTAGAATTAGTGTCTAAAAACAGTTGCAAAGTATGTAACCTTTTTTAACGTTACTATTGAATTACAATAGTTTTTTTAAAGAGAATTTATGAGTTTGAATATACTGACTTACAGACTTCTTACATACCTTTTTTAAAAGTAATTTAAATAATGGCTTACAAGGTAGAAAAAGTGGTGTGGGAGTAAAAAGATTCCCTGCAACCCCCATTACTAAGCTCTTTCCTATATTGTATGGACGCATTTCTTCGTCTTTGCTTTGAACATTGTTGTTAAGTTCTGCCACTATTACACTGCGTAATGTTAATCATTCACAAACGGATAAAAGTTCAATTCCAAATATTATGCCAGCTAGGCTTTTTAGGGACCACGAAATCTTAAAATTGTATTTCGATTTCTATGCGCCGATTTTTTTCGCGACCTTCAGCTGTATTATTATCAGCAATTGGTTTTGCCTCTCCAAAGCTTACAGCCTGCAACCTATCAGCACTCACTGTCCCACCAGATTGCATCGCTTGCACAACGCTTGAAGCTCTTGCAGCCGCCAAATCCCAGTTATCTCTGTAGGCAGAGCCAAACATCAATGGAACGTCATCCGTATGTCCGGAGACCGTTACTTTCCCAGACTCACCAACACCCTTTTCTGCTACTCTTGCCATTATACCCTTAGCCTGATTAGTGAGATCCGCAGACCCTGAAGCAAATGCTCCCCCTGCCCCTACAGTTATAAAGATCTTGCCGTCCTTACGCTCTACTTCAACCAAGCCCTGAGAAATCTCCTCCTGTAAAGCTATACGTAATTCATCTTCAGAAACTTCGGCCTTTTCTTTCTGTTCTGAATTTGCAGAACCGCTAGCATCCCCACTACCTGCACCTGTTGATTTTGCTAGAGACTCAGCTATTTTGGCTAATTGCTCTTCAATTCCGCCCAAAGCTGCATCATCTAACGGTTTTCCACCACTATCCTTGAGTTCCGCCAAAGCAGCTTGAGTTTCCTTAATTAATTCAGAAATCTCTTCCGAAGGTGCACTTTCAGACTTAACATTTACAACTAATTTTTCTCCATCAGTTTCAATCTCAATATCGCCTCGAGCCACAGCCTCTTCTAGGGCTTTTACCACTTCTTCAGCACTTTGTTTGCCATCAGAACCATCAGAATCTTTATCTTTTTGCTGAAGTTCTAATTTTGACTGTTCAATTTGTGTAGTCTGTTGGGTCATTTCGCTGGAAACAGATGGAGAGGGAGAAGGACTAAAGTTGAGTGAGAGCACAGTAGTTCCTTTGGGTTGTTCCACAACGGGAACAATTCTTTGGACCCCAAACGCATTTTTAAGCGAGCCTGAAATTTGTTTGAACTTCGGCACATTGAATTCAGCAAATGAAAGGATTAAAACGAAGAAAGCCATTAATAACGTTGCCATATCTGCAAAGGTGGCCATCCAAGCGGGTGCACCCACGGGCGGACACTTTGGACATTCCTCGTCCTCTTCCTCTTCTACTTCCGGTTCTTCTGCTGCAGCGGCCATCTTAAACTTTCATTAATATATGGATTGATCCTGGGGTCTTACTTATGCTGCTTCTAATTTAGCTTGTATTTTTGGTGCTAAATTAGACAATAATTGATCTTGAATATTTCGAGGTGATTCACCTCTTGCTATATTCCTTAAACCTGCAACAACCATCTCTCTGTATACGGACTCATAGGTGGTAAATCCTTCAAGCTTTATAAGCATCGGCATGAAAACAACGTTTGCGATAAAAGCCCCATACAAAGTAGTAAGCAGTGCGACCGCCATAGCTGGACCAATAGCTTTAGGGTCTGCCATGTTACCTAACATAGCGACTAAGCCAACCAAGGTGCCAATCATCCCCATTGCCGGACCAATATCAATCCATGACTTTACGACTGTCTGATTAGCCTCGTGTCTCATTTTCATTGCTTTTATTTCTTGAGTTAGCTGTGTAGTCAATTTTGCTTCATCAGCACCATCCACTAACATTTGGAGTCCTTTGCTAAAAAATTTATCTGGCACTTCCTGACCCTCGAGTGCCATCATTCCATCTTTTCGCGCGATTCCCGCCAATTCAACCATTCGTTCAACCAATTCATCCATTTTTTTTACAGGAGGCAAAAAAGCTTTGCCCATTACACCAAAACTTCCTAAGAAAACTGGTAACGGGGAGGTGTACATTACTGCAAAAAAGGTTCCCCCTATCACAATTAGCAATGATGGCGTATCTATAAATGCTCCAATGCCACCACTTGAAATCATCGCCCCTGCAATCATACCAACTGCTCCGAGGAACCCTATAAGAGATGCTATATCCATTATCGTTTACAATCCTATTTATTTATTGTTTTCTTTCAAAACAGTAGTTTTCTATCTGAATTGCAATAACTGTACCAAACAATTTGTATAAAGAATACATAGAATTATTATTATTTTAGCATATAATAAAGTTCTAATCAGTTGAGGCACTATCACTATGTACAGGTTACTAACTAAAATACTGACTATTCTATATTTAATCATTACTCCTAGCCAGGCTATTTCATCAGCGTTTTACCCCAAAGAACATATCGTCATTGACCTTTCAAGGAATATCGAGTGGCTAAGATGTAGCGTTGGGTTGCAATGGAATGGTGAGACATGTGTTGGAAAAACTATGTTAATGAACCACAAAACAATAGAAGAAGCGATTAAGATTGCAGATGAACAGCTAGGACCTTCTTGGCGGTTACCAAGCCTGATTGAACTATACAGCCTTGTCTGCAAAAAATGTGAAAAAGGTAAAAAGTTTGATAAGATTATTTTTCCGAATACCGATCCTCGAGCCTACTGGACCGGTGAAAAAAATTTTCTATCTAAAGGAAGCTATTGGACGGTTAACTTTTTTACAGGCCATAAATTCGGACGATTCTACCCTGAGCAAGAAATGGCCGTTCGGTTAGTAAGAGATCGGTAAATAGACTTTATCTAATCAGACTGTTTTGGTTCTCTGAGAAAAAAATACCATTCTAGGATACGGTATGCCGACACAATAGCCCCAAAGCTGAAAACTACATAAACTCCAGTTTGTTTATTTACAAAGCTTAGATAGCTCACCTTGTCTCCTACCAAAATGGATGCCACTACTATTAAAAGGATAGCAGAAAAGTACAACCGTAGGATCGAGCATCGAGTGCATGGTTGTTTACCTGCTACCTTATTAGTTCGTTTTAAAAACACCTTATCACCCTCATTTTGAAGTTTAACAATAAGCAAAATACAAGCCAAAAGCAACCTATTCCATACATTTTATTGACATCGTAATAATTAGTACTTGATATGGATAATTTTAAATTATTGAAAAGAAACGATTTATTTTTCAAAAAATTGACATCAGCAATAGTCAAATTGATATTTTGAAATTTAAAAACATAAGTGCCATTCTCCTAGAAAGAAAAGGAGAATACAAATGCAACTATCAGCATCTCTCAATTTAAGGCAGAAACAATCGTTAGTAATGACACCACAATTGCAGCAGGCAATCCGATTGCTACAAATGACAAACCTCGACCTTAGACAATATCTCGAAAATGAATGTTCAGACAACCCATTCCTTGAAGTTGAGTCAGATGATGACGTAACAAATGCGCTCAATAATAGTAAATCTGAGCAAGAGGATACAGATAAAGGTACTGATAGCGTCAATAATGAAATAGATAATGCTCTTTCCGATGGAACTGCTATGACTGACGACCCCACAACAAATTCGGATTATGAAAACCGATTTGAAACAGAACTCACTGATTTTAAAGCTCCATCTAGTAGCACATCCCAAAGTGACGACTATGATTTTATTGCAACGTCAGTTGAAAATAACCCTATTTCCTTACAGGAACACGTATACCGCCAGATAGATATGAACTTTTCAGATAGCAATGAACGGTTGATCGCTCACGCCTTTACCGAGAACCTTCAACCGAGTGGTTGGCTAAATAAGGATTGCACTGCAATATCAGATCTATGTGGGTCAACAATAGAATTAGCAAAAAAAGTTCTTAGCGGACTGCAAGAATTTGAACCAACGGGTATATTTGCTAGAGGCTTGAAAGAGTGCTTATTGCTTCAAGCCAAGGAAAAAGGCGTTCTAACTAATCAATTTACGGCACTCTTAGACAATCTCGAATTACTCGCAAAAGGTCAATTTGAGACTTTGCAACGAAAACTAAAATGTAGTAAAGAAGTATTACTGGATCAAATTAAAATTTTAAGAAGTTTCAACCCAAAACCTGGAGAACGTTTTGACCAAAATTTTCAACAAATAACGGCTCCCGATTTAATGGTACGAAAGTCTACGAGTGGCTGGACTGTCGATCTTAACCGCTCAAATCTTCCAACTGTTCATATAAATTCTGAATATGCAGATGAAATACAATCAAAAAGTCGTAATGAAGAGTCTTCAGAATATGCCGCCCAAGCAATCGCCTCAGCACGCTGGTTAAAACGAGCTGTTGCAAAAAGAAACTCTACAACATTAAAAGTAGGTTCTGAAATAATTAGGCGCCAAACGGCTTTTTTGGAAAGTGGTTTAGACTTCCTAAAGCCACTTTCTCTGAAAGATATAGCAGAAGAAGTTAAGATGCATGAAAGCACGATAAGTCGTGTAACGAGTGGACTCCTCATCAATACCCCGCGAGGCACCTTTCCGCTTAAATCATTTTTTAGCATTTCCATTGATACTGACAAACCTGGTATCGAGACTTCCGCAGCGGCAGTGAGAAATCTTATAAAAACAATTATTCAAGATGAAGAAGCTACTAAACCGCTGAGTGACGAAAGCCTCGCTGAGATAATAAGTAATAAAGGTGTAAAGTTAGCGCGCAGAACAGTAGCAAAATATCGTGAGTTAATGAAAATTCCATCATCTTCAGAAAGAAGAAGACGTGCTAAAGTTTTCGGTGAGTAAGCTTAAAACCAAAAAATGAATGTACGATCAATATAAATTGGTTGACCCAGAATTTAACATTTCAAATCATTAAAAAAAGTTATTTTTCATTCTAATTTATGTTTCAGCTCAAATAGTAAAGCTGAAACATAATTATATGTTGTACGAACTATCAGGCAGATAGTCTGACATTGGAGCTATTGCGTCATAGACAGGGACTCCATGCGAGTTGCAAATAACAACCTTAACTCCCATGAGTTTAGATTGATAAGCCTTTATATGTGCGTCATGCTGCATATATGCTTCATCATCATTATAATTTTCATCTATTTTCAATTGAGTAAGCATTTTTTCTCCTTTAAATTTCTACATAAATGTTGCAGTTTTTATGCCAAAAAAGATCAATGCTCTTTATAAATCAATTGTATATTCGATCCCTAACATTCATTTTTTCATCCGATCAGTCATAATTTCAATAATAGCATCAGCATGCTCATCACTCAAATCATACCTTTTTCTTAGAGCTTCAATTTTCTTCGCCTCATCATCCGTTATTTCACCATCTGAGAGAGCGTGAACCACCTCAGCTTCAAAAATACTATTTCGGCGCTGAACTTGGTTTGCAAAAGCATTGGCAACTATACCAGTCAATAGTGCCACGGTCATCACTCCCATTAAAGCTGTGATAGCTGCTATCACCTTACCAAGGGCCGTTATAGGTGATGCGTCACCATAACCAACAGTAGTCAAGGTAATAATTGACCACCACATAGTTTCAGGAATTGAACTGAATTTTTCAGGCTGTACGTCGGACTCCGCTAAATAGAGAGCAGAACTAGAGAAAAATAATGCAAGCACAAGCAAATACATCGCGGCTGTAAACGAACCTCGTTCATGCTTTATGGCTGAAACAAGGTCTTCCAAAGCAGAACTGTAGTGAGAAATTTTGAGAAGCCTGACCATTCTGAGAACTCTTAACCATCGCAAGTCTACCGAGCCAATAAATATTGACAGAAGGCTCGGTAAAATTGCGACTAAGTCAACCAAGCCAGTAAAGCTACATATATATGCAAATCTTTTGTAAAGTGGTTTCTTCCACTTAGAATCTGATGCACCACTAGCCCATATTCTGAGCACATATTCCGTTCCAAATATTGAGACAGAAAACATCTCAAAGATGAAGAAAAGTTGACTGTACTGCTGTCCAATGTGAACAACAGATTCTAAACTTATGGCCAACAGGTTTAAAATTATTAATAATGATAAAGAGACGTCACAATAAAAACTCGCTTTATCTTGCCCATCGCTCTTCTCAAGAATTTCAAGCAACCTCTTTTGAGTAATCACGAGTGCTCCTGTTAATTTTTCTTATACTATAGTCAGTTTTTTTTTATTTACCATAGTTATACCCATGACTTACTTTTTTTCTTCTTAAGTTGCACATCACTATTCATCATATCTCTCATTGCCTCAGCAAAGCGTTTATGCGTCTCTCTATTCTTCTTCAGTATCGGATTTAAAGGAATTACTATGTCACCATCAGATCTCTGATACGGTGCTTCATAATCACCAAACATTGATGGGTATTTAGCAGTAACACTTACAATTAATCTTATTAAGTCTGTTTCAGTATCATCCATCATCACCTCTCCAAGTCACTTGCTTTATCAATTTTTAGCGAATTCTTTTCTAAACAAAAGAATCATATCAATTTTTTTTCCTAAATACGCAGACCTATGTTTAATATACCTTTTAAACTCTTCCATATCATCTTCTTTCTTAGTTGGAATTAAAACTGCATTCAGATAAGGGCTTTGAGCATTTTTAATTTGTGGCTTATTAAATTCTGAACTTTGATTCACATCTTCGGCAATCGCACTTGTATAATTCACACCTTCAACAATATCTCTATTCTCGTAGGGATCAAAACTTCTATAATCAAATCGTAATGGTTTGGCTCTAGGAAATACTATTTTTTCATCTAACGATACCATAGCGTTCTGAATTAATGAATTACTATCTGTTTTATTTTTCCAGGCCTGCTGCACCTTAGCATAATACTTAACATTTAGCTTTGGAGTAGATGAATGATAATGCTTAATTGCCTGTTCCCATGAGCCGTGTTTACTTTTTAAAGTTCTCAAAAATAGAGCTGCGTACTCAATATTTTTTCTTGGGTCAATCATTGAGTCAAGCGTATCAAAATTCTCTTGGTGCCATCGAACATTGACCTGCATACATCCAACATCGATATTTTTAAATTTTGGAGTAATATTCTTTTTTAAGTATTGTAGTGTCTCTGCCCTACTCGAAAAAAAAACGCTTTTCCCTGCATGGTTAAGTGACCATGGCCAGGGTTTAACTAAACCAGCCTCATCTTTGCGGCCCGACTCTACCAACGAAATACTTGCTAAAATATTCTTGGGTAACTTATTACTAGTTTCAACTTCGTGGGCGATTTCTTCACAAACATATTTATCATCCGCTAAAGAGGGAGAGGGATAAAAAAAAGAAGTTAAAACCACCCCAAAAAGAACTGTAACTAATGCCCTAGGTAGCGAAATAAAGTATATCAAACCCAAACCTCAAAATGCGTTAACTCACATCTTCACGTGCAAGGCTCATGCCAATATTTTTATATTTAGAATGTATACTAACCTTTATGGTGTAGGATTTTTAATGAAAGATATCGAGTTGATCAATTCAAGGCATTTTTATTTACGAACTATTTCCACAATCTCTTTACCTCGGAGAAACAACCCTGCATTCCCTACTACAAACTCTGCTATGATAGTAGCAGAGCATCGGTTCTCAATTTCCTTGTCAATAGGCAGCCCACATTTTCCGGCTATAGAACCGGTAAAATCATCCTGAAAGATTGGAATTCCAATTGAATTATCTGCCTGGAAAACAATTTGACTTGCAGATTCATCATAAATCATATTACCAGTAAAAATTACCCTCAAGCCGTTTAACCTCTCAAAGTTTGTTTTTAAAATCTTCAACTTTTCTATTTCGTTTTGATTTTGATTGGTTACCTTAAGGGTTTTTTCTTTCAGTTTAAATTGTTCCACGAGTTGTTGTTTCTCGTTGTACAATAGATCTGAATTTCTTTTATTTTCTAAAATCAATCCTTGTACTCGACTTGACAGCGCCACAATCTCTTTTTCCAATACAACACGTTTCTCCAAAGCTTCATTTTCTATATTTATCAATTTAGAGTTTGCTAATTTTAAGGCTAAGCGATTTTCTATCACTTGCGTTTCAAAGCTACCTTTAGCACTTATTATCTGCTTCCTTAATTTCTCGTTCTCTTCTTTCACATCACTCAATTGCAAGGACAAATTATTCAGACTATTCGTTACTTTATCTTTAGCGGCAACTTCCGCCAGTGCTACGTCTTTCATATCATTGCTTTGGAGCAAAAGTTCACTTAAAGTAGCTGCTAAGGTTACTTTTTTGCTTTCTAATTTTTCAATATCTAAAATTGTTTTATCAACATAGCTATTTAAAATATTAATCAATTCTTCTGGCATACTAATTTTAGCAACAGAAGGTCCAAAGGG
>ERZ651776.5816-NODE-5816-length-10469-cov-2.683507_pt1 | contig 10469 bp, 9 predicted proteins | sample MGYA00514761_ERZ651776 | MGnify/ENA metagenome assembly ERZ651776 | reverse complement strand
CCAATAAGCATCATTAAAATTGCACATTTTTGTGTGCCTGTAAGACCTTGAAAAATTTCATCTGCATTAGGTTCTTTTTGTTTTGCTGCTTCAGCCATAATAATATCCTACTTTCTTTTGCTATTTAAGCGTCTCTAGCGTCATTTCCCATCATGCCTTTGAAGACACTAGATACTCTTCCTGCCTCATCTCCAACTATCATTCTTATTACAGCGACTTTATCATCATAAGTATTTGCAGTATCAAGCATTTCTGCGGATATAGCTGACTTCTTTGGTTTAAGTTTAGCCTTAATATCCTCAAGTGATTCACCTTCTTGAACTTCTATTTTTTCATCATCAATATCAATTTCATCACTTGCCATCACACCAGCTCCGGATGAAAAGCTTGCAGGAACCATCACTCTTTTCAATAAAGGATGTAATGCTCCAAATATAACGATAGCTAAAATCAAGATAGTTGCAAATTGTTGTAACATTTCTTTTATAGAATTATTTTCGTACCATGGCTCAATATCTGCCTCAAGAATATCAACAAAAGGGCTGCTTGTTACAGTAACACTATCGCCTCTTGCCTCATCAAACCCAAGCGCCTCTTGAACTAAAGATTTAATTTCTATTAATTTCTCTTTACTTAATGTTTCAAACGTATACGTACCTTCCGCTGTTAACACCTTCTTCTCACGAATAATTACAGCAGCCTTAATTTTTTTGATTACACCATATTGAGCAGTTGTAGTTTCAACTTTTCTACTAACCTCATAATTTTTTACAGAAGTTTGACTTCTTTGCTTTAAATTTGTGCCTGCTCCTGCACTTTCAGGGGCTTCTTTCTTTAAATCTGGAGCTAGCGGTGGAGCGTTTGACAAGGCACCAGGAATACCCCTTGCTTCTGGATTTGCACTTTCATCTAACGATGTTTGTTCACTTCTCAATGCATTTCCTTTTGGATCAACAGATTCTTCAGTTATTTCACTTTTTGTAAAATTCATATCTACATTTATTTCGGCTTTTAGGTTACCTGCTCCAACAATTGGTGTTAAAAGTGATATAACCCGTGATTTATAAATTTCACCTAATCTCATAGTTTGAGACATTTGTTCGCTTGAAGCTGTACTTGCAGCATCACTTGATGGCTTTGATAAAAGTTCACCAAATTGATCTACAACAGTAATGTTTTCAGATGGTAGGTTTGGTACTGATGATGCAACCAGATGAACAATTGATTGTATTTGTTGCCTTCCAAGTGACCTGCCACTTGAAAGTTTTACAAAAACAGACGCCGATGGCAAAGCTATTTCTCTGGCAAAAACTGTTTTTTCAGGAATAGCTAAGTGAACTCTTGCAGAACTTATGCCTGAAATAAAATTTATTGATCTTGATAATTCAGCTTCTAATGATTGTTTTATTCTAATAGCCTCTACTGAACGACTTGTACCCATTGGCATATCGCTCAGGTTGTCATATCCATCTGGAACAGAAGATGGCAAACCTTCAGCTGCTAATAGCATTCTAGAATTATGATAATCTTCTAATGGGACAGTTACTTCACCAGTAGATGGATTTAATGATACATTTACACCATTTTGTTTTAAAGTTTGAATAACAACAGATTTCTCACTTTCTGGAAGAGAAGCAAATAATGTAGTCATGTCAGCTTTTTGCATTGTAAAAAAAACAATTAAACCAATAAAAGCTACTATCACTCCAAAGATTAAAGGAACAGATTTTTGAACAGCTGGATCAGATGTCATCTTTCTAACATTAGAGATAGATGAAGATATTCGACTTATAATCCCCGTACCTTGGTTAATTCCAGCTATATTATTTCCAGTAGTTGCTTCTGCCATTTTCTTATCCTAATCAAATTAAATTAAACGGGCATATTCATTATGTCTTTATAAGAACTCAAGACTTTGTTCCTAACATTTAAAGTCATTTGAAACGCAATACTTGAAATCTGCTGTTGCATAATAACTTTTGTTAAGTCAGTTTCTTTTCCTAATTCGTAATCCTTGGTGATTTCAGCTGCTTTATTCTGGCTATCTGCAACAGAATTAATGGCATCATTTAATTTTTTAGAAAAATCTTCTGCTTTTTCACCACCAGAAAATGCTTGGTTAGCTTTTTCTAATATATTTTGTCTGGCAAGGCTTGAAATACCACTATTTTCATTTGATATCTGCATTTGATTTCTCCTTTATCAAGTTGCTTTTGCAAATGCCAATTGATCAGCTAATGTTTCAACTGATAAATTTTCATTTATATTAGATAGTGATTTATCTATCATTATAGACATTTGATCTATAGCTTTACCCCCACTCAACACTAAAGCTCTTTGAAGGGTGTTTTCTAATTCACGAACATTACCTGGCCAATCATGCTTTAAAAGTAAATCTCTTGCATCTCCGGTAATAAAAGGAATAGTTCCATTTTCTTTATTATGTTTATCTAATATTTTTATTGAAATAGGCAGAATATCATCTTTCCTATCAGATAATTTTTTTGTCTGAAGTGGAAATACATTCAATCTGTAATATAAATCTTCTCTAAATCTTGATTGATTAACTTCAGATGCCATGTCGCGGTTTGAAGTTGCTAAAACTCTTACGTCAACCTCAATATCTCTTTGCCCTCCCACTGGAGTAACTTTTCTTTCTTGTAAAACTCTTAATAATTTTGCCTGTAAAGACAGTGGCATCTCAGAAATCTCATCCAAAAGCAATGTACCTTTGTCTGCTGCTCTAAAAATACCTTTATTAGCATTTGATGCACCAGTAAAAGCTCCTTTTTCATGACCAAATAAAATTGCCTCTAACATATTTTCTGGAATGGCTGCGCAATTAACCGCAACAAATGGCTCTTCTTTTCTATTAGAGTTTTCATGTAAATAATTTGCTAAAACCTCTTTTCCAGAACCTGTTGGGCCGTTTATAAATACAGTTACGTCTGTATTGGCAACTCTTCTGGCTAAGGATAACAACTCAAATGTTTTAATGTCGCCTGCAGAAAATAAGACATCTGGACAACAAACGTTAAAAATTAATTCTAATGAATACGGATCAGTAAAGTCTTCAACTGTAATTCTTTTTAAGGCTCCACCAAGATCATCTTGTATATCTATGCCAGCAACTAAGTTACTCTCGGTAATAATAACAACTTTAGTTAATTTTGCTTGTCTAGCTAAAGACACTAATTTTGAGGACCCGCCTATTTCTTTTTCAAAAATATCAGAGCAAACCATCGTGTTAGCATTATATCCTACAAGGTCAATTCCAAGAAAATCTGGCTTTGAGCTATCTGATCCAGCTTTTATTACTGTAACATCCCTATTCTCAAGCAAATCGCATAAATTATTTGCTATATTTAAACTATTTTGAACTACTATAACTTGGCTCATTTAAAACTCCTCACATTCGATGAAGTATAGAAGCAAGAACCTTGCCAAATAAGGTTTTTTAATTTTATTTACTATGTTATGTAACCAAAAACAGATGTATTTTGATTTCTTTAGTTGATTTTATTTTATAAAAGTCATTATTATGACATATAAAATTATTTTTTTTCAATTATTTGACGAGCTAATAAATGAATGTAGTAGAAAAACTAATAGACCAAAAAAATGTTAGTAAGTCTATACTTGATACTCTTAATGAAATGATTGATGGCAACAGTTCTGAGACTAAGTCAATGAAAAACTTAATAGCTATGGTTTCACAAACAGATAGCACAGCATTGATTTTAGGAGAAACTGGAACTGGAAAAGACGTAGTAGCACGAGCAATTCACAAATGTTCTAAAAAGAAAGGTTCTTTTGTCACAGTTAATTGTGCAGCTATACCATCAGAACTTTTAGAGTCAGAATTATTTGGTCATGAAAAAGGTTCATTTACAGGTGCAGACAAATTAAGAAAAGGTAGGTTTGAACAATCTAGTGGAGGTTCACTATTTCTTGACGAAATTGGAGACATGCCTCTCGCTCTTCAAGCTAAGCTATTGAGAGCAATAGAAAGTAGAACCATTCAAAGGGTTGGGGGTGCAGAGGACATTAAAATTGACCTTAGACTAATTTGTGCTACTCATAGAGATCTTGAAAAAAAAGTTGAAAGTGGAGATTTTAGAGCTGATCTATTTTTTCGGATAAATGTATTACCCATAAACGTCCCTACTTTAGCTGAACGTCGAACCGACATTCCAAGCCTTTATGAAACACTATTAAAAAATCTTCAAATAGATAAATCCGTTGAACCCATTTTTACACCTGAAGCAATAACGGCTCTGTCAAAACATAACTGGCCTGGAAATGTTAGAGAACTGAAAAATGTAATAGAAAGAGCTTGTATAATTTTTCCTGGCAAAGAAGTTACAAGTTCTAATGTGTATGAGAACCTCCTAAGATTAAAAGTACCTAGTATTGCTGAAGAGCAGGAAGCAATTTGGGAATTAACAGCTGACTTAGCTGAAATAAATAACGTTGATCTCGATCAACCTACGAACCAAGAAGATTTTTTACCTCACCCTAAAAATTATAAAAATTGGTTTACATTTTATGATGAAATAGATTTAAGAAGACATCTTCAAGATGTTGAGATTGTTTTGATTGAAGAGGCGCTTGAAAAGACAAATGGAAAGATTGCATTAGCAGCCGATAAATTAAAACTAAGACGAACCACGCTGATAGAGAAGATGAAAAAATATTCAATAACTTCTAATTAATCTAATTAACTAATCGTAACAATACATCTGAGCTGGCATTTGCCTGTGCCAGCATAGATGACGCAGCTTTTGATATAATTTGTGATTTAGTAAATTTAGCGGTTTCAAGGGCAAAATCAGCATCTTCAATTTTCGACAGTCTTGTAGTTGACGCGATCTGAACATTAGTCAACACATTCATCCTATATTCAATTCTATTTTCTGCTGATCCAAATTTGCCACGTGTATTTGCAATGGTATCTATTGCTGTATCTATTTTAGTTAATGCAGAGGTTGCGTTTGTTGCTGACGCAACAGAGATTGTTGACCCTGCTGATGGAGAGCTTGTGGAAGCCTGAGCTTGCATTCCAATTTCAGCAACATCATCACCAGAAACTTTGATGATGTCTGTTGAAGAATGTGTTAGTTGAATTTGTCCTTTAAATGTTACAGAACTGCCAACTGAAATAGTTGCTCCAGTTGCATCAGTATGTGAGCTAAAGTATTTTCCAGCAGTACCAGCATGTGCAACCGTAATATCAGCTCCACTTGAACTTATTAATTGAAGATTACCAGCAGAATTAGCTGAAGCAACTATATCTCCAATTGCTGAATTATTTATTGCTGCAATAGTGAGTGTTAATGTGCTTGCACTAGAAAAATTTATGGCATTTCCGTTTATGCTTATATTTGAAGCGGCGTCTGAAGTCTCAGAGTTGTCAACATCAATAGTAACTAAGTTATAGCCTGATGCGGTAACATTAGTTGAAGTAGAAATGGCATTTATGGCTTCTGCCTTTGCAGCCGCAGAGGCACTTGTAGATGAACCAACTGCCGTATCATTTATTTTAATGTCATGCGAAGAAGTAAGTGCATTTGTTGAAACTAGGTCTGAACTTATTTGAGTGCTTGTATCAACTTCATTAAAGCCAAATCTAGCAAGGTCGTCTATATTACCTTGATTACTTGTATACCCATTAGCAAGCGTATTAGCCTCAATTTTTACGTAACTACCATCATTATTTGCAAGTTTTAAATATCCTAAATATGTGTCTGCAGTAAAACCTGCATCTCCTGGCGCATTACCTGCAATCACAATATCATTACCATCAGTATTTGATAAAGTAATTGAGTTATCTGAATTTAATACTGCCGTAACTCCTGATGCCTCTTGATTAATTGCTGTAATCAAGTTAGCTAAACTTGTTTGAATAGATATAGTATTTGAATTTATAGTAAATGTATTACTCATACTTAAATTAGAAATGACTGATGAGGTTAAGCTATTAAATCCAGTTGCCACTGCACCATGATTAGACGAGTTTGCATTAATAGCCGTTGCTAGCGCGGTCGCTGTATTATTTCCTGAAGTTAAATTACTAGTTAAAGTTGCTGCAAGGGCGTTTTCACCATTTATTAAAATATCATTTGCTGCTAAATTAGAGCTATAATTGAATGATGTAACTCTGCCGCTTGTAAATTCAGAAACTCCTGAAGTTGCTGAAAGGTTTAAGGCTACACTATCTGAATCAACTAAACTTATAGACAAACTTGAATTAGCTTCGTCACCTATATTAAATTTAGCTGTAGTACTTGAACCGTCAAGCAAAACTAATTCATTATACTTAGTAGTTTGGGTAATAGCATCTATCTCACTTAGATAAGCATCCACTTCAACCTGTAATGTTGTTCTGTCAGCATCAGTTAAAGTTGCGTCTGTACCCTCAACTGCTAATGCCCTAATCATACTTAATAAGTTATTTATTTCAGAAAGACCACTTTCAGCTGTTTGGGTTAAAGTTATAGCTTGAAATCCATTTAATAATCCTTGTGAAATAGATGAAACTTTAGCGTCTAATTTAGCTATAGTTCCAATTAAACTTGGAGCATCTGAAGCAGAATTCACTCTTTTCCCAGACGATAATCTTTCACTGGATTCTGAAATTTGTTTAATTTGATTTGATAAACTTTTTTGTATAAACTGCGAATTTGAGGAATTTAAAATACTAATCAATGTATGCACCTAACCTGTTATAAAATTACATAAGACTACGTTCTCCTTTACGACAAGATTTAGGATTTGTTTAATTTTTTAGACAAATTTTTTTCAAACTATTAAGTAAAAAAATAAATTATTTATATAATTCAATTACTTAGTTAAAGAATAGAAGTTAATTCTTTTGTTCAATTTATTATTATTTACACTCAGATTTTTCATTTTGTCTTCAATTCTATTAATTGAAGTATTATTAATATTAACTATTTCAGTAATTTTATTTTTAGAAGAAAGCGGAACTGTATTACTTATTTTATTAATAATTTTTTGCCTTTCTAAGTCTAATTTTAAAATTTTTTCAAAATTATTTGTATTTACTAAATCTGAAATTTCTACTGAAAGCAATTCAAGCTTATTCAAATCGTCTTGATACTCAACCATCAAACAACTCTTTCTTCATTTGATATGTTTTTCCATCCACTGAGAATTTCTTTTATAACTTCCATTGCCTGTTTTACTCCGGTTGCATCTTTTTGAGTAAAACCTTTAATAACTTGCTGCCTTGCAAATTCGTAAAGTTGAAATAAATTTCCTGCAATCTCGGGAGCTTTGTCAAAATCCAGGCAAGTTTGTAATCCATATATAATACTTAAACACTTGCTCATGTTTCTTGATTTTTTTAAAGCAACTTCCTTCTTGGATGTGTTTTTATACTTAGAGGGGTCATTAGTGTATTCGTCAATATCTATAATTACCTTCTCAAGCGAGTTAGATAATTGAAACATTAATTCACGAATAATCTCATGAGATGATTTAACTGAGTTCATTGAAGTCTCAGCTTTTTTGTATGCGTTAATATAGTCTTTATTCATAATTTAAGTCACATTTAATACTTGATTTCATAAAACTTTGTCTCAAATTTGCAATTTACTGACTATTATGCTTTAACTATTTTATGATTTTGAATAATTTTACAAATAATCAGTATTCTACTCCGCCAATTAGTGTACCTAGACAACTAAGTAACGAAGCCACTGCAAATTCTGCAAACACTATGCCAAATATTGCAAGACCTATTCAGGAGCCTAATGTTCTTAGAAAATCATCTAATAATGTCTATCCAAATTTTATTAGGCAAGTATATAGTAATAACCAAAGTTCATCTCATGGCTCTCTTACTGAAAGCTTTATAAGGTCACGTGCATCACTATCACCTACTTATATGCATAACGAAATTACTACAAGATACGAAATGATAAGCACAATCCCCAGGGTATTCTCCGAAATAAAAAAATCTGTAAATAAAATAGCTTAAAATAAAACTCTTATTTTTGGCACAACAATTGCAGGATTATCTCTGCCAGTACTTTGACAGTACTCGTTATGAATGGAGATTTATATGCCGACAGTTAATACAAATAGTGCAGCAACGTTTGCTCTGAACAAGATGAATGCTACCGAACGAGACATGCTTACTTCTATGGAGAGGCTCTCATCGGGCAAAAGAATAAATCATGCTGGGGACGATGCTGCTGGTGCTGCTATATCGGATAGAATGACAGCTCAAATAAAAGGCTTAGAACAATCTGTTAGAAATGCTGGAGATGTCATTTCCATGGCACAAGTAGCTGAAGGAGCACTTGACGAATCTTCAGATATACTTCAAAGAATTAGAGAACTCGCCATTCAATCTGCTTCAGATGTTATGAACGCAGAAGAAAGATCATATTTAAACGCAGAAGTAATTCAAATGTTAGCTGAATTAGATAGAGTAACACGTGACACTACATTTAATGAAATCGCAGTTTTAGATGGTTCTTTTGCTGACAGAAGATTTCAAATTGGTACTCATGAACGTGAGTTCGCTCAATTATCAGTGTCATCAATGAGAATTGACGCTTTAGGTGCTTTTAAAGCTGTTTCAGATAGCACAGATACTACAGGAATAAATTCTAATTTAGCACTAAATGCATATGCAGTAGCTGATACATCTGAAACTAATCTGATACAAGCTGAAACTTTTACAGTACATGGAATTTTAGGAAGTTCTACTGTAACTGCAGCTGCTGGATCAACTATTAGGGATATTGCAACTTCTGTTAATGCAATTTTTGACTCAACAGGCGTATCTGCCGTTGCTTCTTCTCAACTTAAGATAGAAGCCAAATCTCTTGATAGCTCTTTAAATGGCCAAAATAGTGTTTCTTTCTCAATTCAAGGTAAAAATGGAACATCTACATCAATTTCTGCTAATATTACATTAAACAGTTCAAAGGGTAGTTCGGTTTTATCTAACTTAAGAGATTCAGTAAATAATTATACAACTACCACTGGTATTACAGCTACTTTATCAAGCGATAATTCATCAATAATTTTAGTGCAAAATGAAGGATATGACATAAAATTAGGTGATGTAAATTTTGCAAGTGATACTGTTTCTACTGGTGCACAAAGAGTTCTTTTAGTTACTAGTTTAGATAATGATGAAGGCGTGGCTGGAGCTACAGTTAGCCTTGGAGATACAAACGTTACTGTTACTGACGCCGACAGCCTAGTGTCATCTGCATCTGGAACCGCTAATACTGCAATGACATTGAATGGTACACTAGCGAGTACAGCTGATGACAATGGCTTAGTTACTACTTTTGATGCTTCAAGTAATGGTACGACTGCAATTACTAAAGATGGAGCTTTAGCGGCTTCTACTACTTTGAATTCTTTAATAACAATTACACACGCTTCAGACACTGACTCAACTTATACAATAGTTGGTACAGATATTTATGGAAATGCTCAAACAGAAGCTATTGCTGTTACTACAACTAACATAACATCAGGACTAAAAGTATTTCAAACAGTAACTAGTATTACGCCAAGTGGAAATGGACCATCTAATGTCATTATTGGTGTTGCAGCAACCGTGACAAACAAAAGTGCTTTAGTAACAATTACATCCGGTGCAAGCGATGAATCCGACAAAACATTTACTGTAGTTGGTACGGATATGGATGGCGCGGCTTTAACTGAAACTATTACTGGACCAACCGCTTTAGGAACAGTAACAGGAAGACAAATTTTTAAAACTATTCATTCAATTACTCCAACTACATCTACAACTGGTGCAATTACTGTTGGAACCAAAGCTGCTGACTCTGTTATTGTAACTGGTCAATTAGAAATGGTATCAAGTAATAGTTTCACAGTAATAGGTGAAGACGGAAAAGGATTATTTGAATTATCTCCTGGTGCCGCATCTTTAGATAAACTTGAAGGTGTAAATGTAAAAACAAGGACAGCATCAATTAATGCTCTTCGTGTAATTGACAGATCATTAGATAGAATACATATGGAAAGAGCAAAATTAGGTGCGCTTAGTAGTAGAATGGAAAAGGCAATTGATAACTTATCAAATGTTGCTCTAAATACTGCAGCTTCCAGAGGAAGAATTCAAGATGCAGACTTTGCAAAAGAATCAGCAGAATTAACTAAGCACCAAATATTACAACAATCTGCAATGGCAATGATTGCACAAGCAGGAAAAGCTCAACAGAATGTTCTACAATTACTTCAAAATTAATTTTAGGAATATATAAAAAATTATAAATGTGAACTAGAAAATTTATTTTAATATTTAGTAATTTATAATTAGGTCTGTTAATTTATAGTTATAAATCGACATACGTTTATACTACCTTTATAAGCTTAATCAATTAGCTATTTCAACAACTTACGATAGTCAAAATTTGGCTTCTTTTGTGTGTTCCACCTACCCTATCATA
>ERZ651776.5812-NODE-5812-length-10474-cov-4.824757_pt1 | contig 10474 bp, 7 predicted proteins | sample MGYA00514761_ERZ651776 | MGnify/ENA metagenome assembly ERZ651776 | reverse complement strand
GAGGAAAGCAAGCAAGAGCAGTACTTAGAACCTGAACTCCATTTCCCCTGAGAGCACTCATCGCTTGCAAAAAATGACAAACGTCTAGAGAATTCTCTAGACCAGTAGGGAAGTTGGCAATTGCAATTGCTTGCTTCTCAACCTCAGCCTTCATAGCTTGCAGAAAATGCCCAACGTCTGGAGAAGTACAGTTGTCTGTAGGGAAGTTAGCAAGTGCAATTGCATGCTTCTCAATGGAAGTACTCATGGTTTGCAGAAAAGGACCAACGTCGCGTGAACTAGAGTTGTCTGTAGGGAAGTAAGCAAGAGCAATTGCATGCTTCTCAGCCTCAGTTCCATCAGCTTCATTCACCGCCTGATTATATTTTCTTAAAAGTCGTAGAAACAATTTTCGCAAAGTGACGCATTTGTAGCGGTTTCGAAGATAGGGGACAACATCGGAAAATCCAGCAGAGTTTGCCGCGCTCGTTAGGGAGGAGCACCCGGTAAACACATAGCTGCCCAGTTGCGTGAGCCCGTTCGGGAGCGCCACACTCGTAAGGGAGGAGCAATCGTAAAACACACAAGCGCCTAGCTGCGTGAGCCCGTCTGGGAGCACCACGCTCGTCAGGGAGGAGCAATCACTAAACACACCATCGCCCATCTGTGTGAGCCCGTCCGGGAGGGACACGCTCGTCAGGGAGGAGCACTCGAAAAACACACCTTCGCCCAGCTGTGTGAGCCCGTCTGGGAGCGCCGCGCTAGTCAGGGAGGAGCATTCACTAAACACAAAATCGCCCAGCTGCGTGAGTTTTGTACATCCCTTGAGATCGACGCGGAGGAGGGATTTACACCTATAGAGGGGAGCCCCTTCTCGACCGTACCAATCAATATTCATATCCCCGATGATTGTGATATTGGGGTCCCTGATGATGAGGGTTATGGTTCCTTCACCAAGTGATTCATCCTGCAATCGTTCGCGTAGAGTACCAGAGTGCAGCACATTGTCAACATGCTCGTCAATGACGATTTCTTGGGCTCCTGGATCTACAGACATGGGAGGGGGCAGAAGGAATTCGTTGTGTCAATGACGTCAATATTTTGGGGTTAAGATGACTGATTGAGGATAAATTGCGGCACTGTGGACGATGACGAAAAACGTTATCACGCAAGTGTTATATAAAGGGCGTTTCTACGAATGGTGGTGTCTGAAATCCAAAAACATCTCAAATAGCCATGTGCGCTTGATTAACAACAATAGAGCTCTCGTAAATCGCCCTGAATGTCCTTTTAGTCGACAACATTTGTGCCTTGCCAAGTTTTTTTCATTTGACCCATGGAAGCCCCCTCAAGCAAAGATGACGAGAAGGAGGGTACGTCGTCGTCTCTCACAATATCCCGATGGAAACCGGACCCAACATTATCGGTGGATGAGAACTACTACGACTACACTCACCATTTGACGCGTGTGCTGTCAAAGAATCTCCTGCAGGGGTCTATGCACTGCATTATTACTGGTAATTTGTGCAGCAGCATCAACAATGCCGAAAAAGGCACAGGGAGCGGTGGCGGCGGCGGCTGTGAGTCGCTCGAGCTCGAGCTTGAGGATTTTAATGCGAACATAATTTGCTCCGGAACAAATGCAGCAGTATTTTCACCTCTCAGCAGTGATTTGCACGCTGAGGCTGCTGCAATTACATCTTACGCGGCGAAGCCCACCTCGACGTCGGGGCTGGAAGGCGCAACGTGTTACGTAACTATGCCGCCTTGTAAAAATTGTTTCACCCTGCTGTGTGGTGTTGGGATAAAAAAGATTGTGACTTGCCGGGAGATGGAGAGCCCCTCGATGAGGGTAGCATCAGAGCGTGGGATCGAGGTAGTGCTCATTCCCCCGACCGACGATAATAAGGCTAGGCGGGATGCCTTTTTTGCCGACGTGGGAAAGACGAAGGAGGAGAGAGAGGAGATCAAAAGGCGGCGGGAGGATAGGAAGAGAGCACGGGAGGATAGGAAGAGAGCAAAAAAAGAGCAGAAATCGGTTGAGAAAGGTGATAGAAGTAGAGTGTAGAGTACCTTTCATGTCCAAATCGTCAATGTCGATTGGAACGGCTCCCACAAACAAAAAATCTGGATACTCGAGAACGAATTGTTCGACAACATTGTCGATTTCATACGTTCCCAACCCATCCATTTAAACACACCAAAAGATGCACTTGTAGAAAGAAAGTTAGGAAATAGAAGTAGAGTGAAACGTTTCTGTGAAAAAGCAACCCCCTTAACCGGTTTAGTCGTTTTTCAACTTCAGAATTTTTCGCGGTCATGATGCAAGGAAGCATAGTCAATGTCATTGCGACCCCTGGGTATGACTGAAAACGGGTTGAGCAAAAGATGAGAAGTGAAGTAGTGGGTCTTTATCTGTGACATCGAAATAACTTCCCCAATTCCCTTTGTTTGGAAGACATCTATCATGTAGTTGTATAGGTTGTGATATTCCCGGATAAGCTTCTTGTTCGTCTTGAAGTAAACGACATAAACTTCATCGAATCGGATAAGCGTCATAAACAGACGCAAGTCAAGCCAGCACAGCTTATCACCGCACAAATAGCGTTGCTTCCCGAGACGTTCATCCACCTCGTCAAGAGCATCAAACAATTCCTCAAAAGCTTCCTCATAGGCAGACTGTGTCCTAGCGAATCCGCAACGATAGACGCCATTGTTAATTCTCTCATAGATTGTGGAATCATTGAGCAACTTGCTAGCCTCCTCCAGTTCAGGAGGGTGGAGGATAACTTCTGGGTTTTTGCAGAGTTCTTGAAACTGAGAATCAAAGATGCGCAGGATTTCAGTGGATTCGTTGTTAACAATGGAGTCCGTCTTCTTGTCCCAGAGCACAGGAGTTGTGTATTTGCCCTCGTCCGACTTTGCGAGCTCATAAAGGTCACGGATGCTTCCGGCGTTGTTGACAGGGTCGCCATCGCCACAGAGCTCATCACACGGGAATGACCCTTGACCATTCCCATTTGTCAGAGGCGCATCGCCCGCCTTCCTGAAGCACCACCCACTGTGACCCTGCGACATGCAAAAGAAGAAGAAGCCAGAGGCGTGTGAATGCAATGAGCGATTAGAGTGGGACAGTGATAGACACACCACACCAATTTACTTACATCATTCTCGTCATGTGGCCGAGTCTTCTGCCAAGTAGGATGGGTATTACTCCAGCCAATCACATCCTCAAGCCCCTTCATCTTAAGAGCAGCCAGGCAGCCATTCGCCCATGGACATGCCATCGAGATATATAAGTGGTAACGGTTCAATTCTGGTTCCACAATTTTGGTGCGGTGAGTCGCGTCCTTACGCACGAACTTTCCATCTTTCATATCCTGAAGGGCTGTTCTCGCACTCATGACTCGATAGCCGTAAAATGGAATTTTACGGGCAGAAGGAAACGACGAGACTAAAGAATTCGTGCGATTGACCCAACCTAGCGCAAAAGCAAACTGACAAATCTTGAGAGAAATAATTTTTCCAGGGGGGTTTAATTTCAGATTTAGCGCAGGAACCTAGTCCGCGCCGGCGGATGATGGATGATGTCGTGACAACACAAACGTAGTCTTTTTCAACCTTTTAGTATGCAGATTTGGTGAAGAAAATCAAACACGTTCGTCACCAGAAAGCGATACATAGGGCATTTCCGAAAATGTCCAACATGATATGTGTCTAGATCAATTGTTTCTCAATTTTTTCGACGCAACATCTCAAATAACTCCTCCATCTGGGTGCCTGCTACTGCACTTTTACCCGTGGTCCGGGTGTTCAACCTCTTCCATCATCATCAAAGACACTTCCGTATATATTTTCAAGGCATCTCGTGTACTCCCCTTCCCCTGACCTCGTCTCTCCTCTGACCAGCTTGAAACAATAAGATGCCGGGCAAAAAGAGTTCTAGCTCGAGGGAAAAAAGTCCACACGAGAAAGAAAAAAATCTGTCGGAGAATAAGCGCCAAAACACGATTGTGGTCCCTAAAGGTTCCAACCCACACTTGCTATACTGCTGGAACAACAAAAAGTGCAAAAACAAAATTGATTATTCAATCAAGGTCTTCGACCCGAAGGAGAGGGATGTCAGGGGTTATCGAGTGCAAAGGACGATTCGAACACGGCACTTTTATAGATGCGATGTATGTGGCTGTGCGCTGTACTGCAAAATGGAATGCATGCAGAATGATTTCTTCCACCATCGTCGTTATTGTCATGAGTTTCAGACTTGCAGTAGTGTCGTTGTGAATGGCACCCCAAAAAGTGGGGCATCAACAAGGAAGTTAAAGGACGAAGAGGCGGCGAACAAGCAATTGAAGGATAAGATGGACAAAAACTTAAACGACGAGACGGGCAAGGAAGAACAAACCGTGTCAACAGTAAATGGTGAAAATTCGGACAACCCCATCCTCACAGCAGCTACGAATGCCTTAAAAAATATGGAGCAACATGAAGGAGACAGAGAAGAAGAAAGAAACGATACAGGACCAACAGTTGATGAACCATCCGGAAGAAATTCGCAACCATCACAACCATCACAACCATCACAACCATCACAACCATCACAACCATCACAACCATCATCACTACCATCATCACCTACAGCACCACAGACAAAACTACCAATGAGAGCAAAATCAACCTCAACACCACAAGAAAGACCAGAGTTAGTCCCACAGAAACCGAAGCAGTCAGTGGAAGATGTGTTCAAAAAGTATTACCAAAGAGACAGCAAAGACTTGCCGAAAATAAGATCTTCTTTGGATGACAGGATTGAGCTCGCCCGCCTTAATGCCCGAATGTTCAACTGTAGCAAGTATTATGTCAATCGGAAGGATAATAATGGGAAGCGTTACGCAAGGCCCTTACCAGGCTCAGAGGATGATAACGGTTTGTCAGAAGATGAGCAGCTAACAGAAACGGACAACCTTGCCAAGCAGCGCAACACCAACCTGCAGAACTTCAAAAAGATGTACTTGGATTACGACATGGAGGTGCCGCAGGCTTCGTCTGACAGCAAGCTGGATGGGCCTGGTGAAGAGTATGACAATTTTGGAGGCAGACCAATAATCACTCGGCGGAGAGGGGAGATGAAAAACCCAAAACCCAATGCCATCTTCAAAGCAATTCTTAGACTTCCTCTCATTGCAATCTTTGTCTTGATAATATACTTTCTCGTGAGCGATCCTGACGAGTTTTTGAACCAGATGAGACAAGTATCGGCCTAGATTGAACGAATAATGTTATTATTAAGAAAAAGCTGATAAGTTACCTCCTCGGCTTGTCCCTCAAAATCAAAACTTGTTCCTTACATGTTATTTATTTCAGTCCTCTGACATGATCATCATACAACTACGGAAGACCAATCGACACTCTCGAAGTTATCGTTTGACTGACCAGGGACCCCATTACCGCACTGGCCGACTTTTATTTGATAATTATCCATCATTGCCTCTTCCCATGACATGCCCTTCTCGCTAGAGTCGCTACCAAGTTCCCCCTTCTCAACTCCATGAAAAAGCCGGTCGAAAATACCGTTCCACGTCTCAAACAAATCAGCTTTCATTCTATCATTCTCCTCTTTAATTTTGGTGCTTACCTCGTTGAGATCTGTCTTCTGGATTAGAGAAGGTAGCTCATCGAAACTGCTGTACTGGATGATGTGTGGCCACATGTAGAAATCGGCCCACTTCACCCAGAACGCTATGCTCTCTTCACTAAATTGATTATTTGGATCAAAAGGGTGAAGTAGCGTGCCATCTTCCGACCTCCAACCATCTACGTTACTGTGATCCTTTGGCTTGGAAAAAACCATGTCCCACGTCAGCTCGCTCAAGATTCTGTACTCCATCTGCCATTTTGCTAGCAACTCAGGGGTGGGGACAAACATCGGAATTCCCATCCTGTAGTACTCAAAAATGCTCATAATACTCACTTGATACGGGATCAGCACTATCGCAGGATGTTGTGCAAGATCACTGTACTCGAAGCGGGGGTAAAGGTCCCGAATTCTCTTGAATTCAAAAAGGTTTGCCTTCGAGGCGGAGGATTGCAGTTGGTTGTGAAGATGATCGTTGATTCCCCTCCCGGGTCCGACGAGAATTGTCGTTTTTGTGGGGTTGTACTCCGCGTTTGTATACCCGCAGTAGTTGGGAATCACGGGAACTTCTTTCAAGCCAGTGAAATATTTGACATACTCAGCGTCATAATGATTATTCGCCGCGATTATATTACGAGGATTCGCCGCTATCGCCCTTAAGTTGTCGTTCCAGACCTTCCAAGAGTTCTGGTCATAGCGACCTATCTCGTAGCGAGTCGAAACCACTAGGATCATCGGGCGCCCGAAGGCCATGAAAACTTCACACAGGGGGGTGGCGTGGTGGCAGAGGAAGGCGTCTACGGTATTCATCTCGGGGTCGTTCACGTAAGCGTTGTAAAACTGTCTCTTTATTGGATTTGGGCACTGCCCGTGCTTAATCCCAAGATCGATCCCATTACCTGAATTAATTACTTTTAGATCTTTCGCGCAAGTTGGTTTGTTTGCGTTGGGCCCCTTATTGCAGTGTCCCGAGAGCGACTTGTCGATTATGTTCATCGTAATCGGCCCGGCCGAGAATAAATCCTTTAGATCAGCTATCGGGCTGATGTGAAAGTCACTTGACCAGAATGTGTAGCCTTCGTAAGTTGCTTTTGAGGACGAGGAAGGGGACGGGAGCTCTGCCTCTGGGGGAGGTTGACGGGACTTGGGAGAAGGTGATTCAGGCGCAGTCACCGGGTTTACACTGACAACAGCATCGAGATTGGAGCGGCCGCCCTTCGCAGCATTGATGCTATCGGCGAAATTCTTTTCCACTTCACTCAACCGGCCAATGTACATGCTATCCTCCCTTTTCATGATGTCGTTCAGCTTTGGACCTCCTGACCTCAAACTCTCGTGAACAATCGACTTCGTAAAAGAATCACCACCAAACGTTTCATACGATCTGCTTCGTAGCATGCCGAACATAAACATAATCGCAACAACGCCAAAGATCTTCATCGTGCCATTCATGCTTTTGCTGCTATCTTCAAGGCCAGAGTTAGGATTGGCCGAGTCAGACGTGCTATCCACAACGTTTAGGGGCGGGCGAGGGAACGATTCTATATCGTCATCTTTATGTAAAGACGGTGATGATGATGTAGGTCCCTTGCGAACACGGCGGGACGACATTGTTGATGGGGGAATTGTTTTGAGGATGGAGGGCCCATAAAAATTAATTTCCGCGCACAGCACCACTGGTAGAGTTAGTTCGACTGCGTTTTCGTAATTGAACAAAAAAAAGGTTATCTTAGGGATACAATGCGAGCGTGCAAAGGAAAGCCCTACTTTGCAAAACTTACTTCGAAAATTGACATGCCAAACAGAACAACGTTGACAGAAGGCTTGCCCCCCCATAGAATAGACAAAAACACCCTTGCAACAGTGCTAGGCTAAATTTTGATTCTGGGTTGGGTTGTTCTTCTTGCTGTCCTCCGCCTTTTTTTTCGACCGACATACCTACAACCTACACAAGGTGGGCAACTTGAGATGGGGAAGAAGCAAAGCCGGCCCCAATCTCGCTCTCGCAGTCCACCACCACAACCTCCAGTGTCGGGCTACTCACCGATATGCACACCTACGCGGCATTCTCATCATTCGCCGAAGCGCACCACACCTGAGGCAAACGGGCACGGCAACGGGCATGGCAATGGGAAGAGCAGCAGTGGGCACAGGAATAATAATAATAAAAAACCCCTCACCTACGATGCACTAGACAGTGCTGTTCATATTGAGGATATGATGATAAAGAATGAAGCGGGTGGTATTAGCTGTGATGATAGTAGCGAAGACGAAGCAGAGCAAGCCAAATCATTATGCAAACAATATTCCATTTCGACCATGTATGGGATCATCAATGCCACTGTTGTTCTCCCTGTGATGATGAGCTTCGCGACGATAATCTACCATGACAAAATTTTTGAGCAGTATCTTCCTGTGCTGGTAAAACTCACGTTGGTGAGCAGTGCTGTTCACCAACTTTGCTTCAGCTTTTTCAGCTCCATGCCTTATGCAGTAGGGCAGGTGCAAGATGCTGGACTGATTTTTCTGTCTTCCATTTCCACAAGCTTGGTAAAGTACTGCGAAAAAAGGGACAAGACCAACGAGGAAATACTGGCAACGACTACCATTGGGCTATCGCTTTGCACCGCCTTCTTGGGTTTTGGTCTTTTATGTATTGGGAAATGTCGGTTGGCTAGCTATGTCCAGTATCTGCCCACAAGTGTCGTCGGGGGTTACCTTGCATATATAGGATTTTTTTGTGGGCAGAGCGGGCTAGCACTCATGAGTGACGTGCAGGTTTCGGGGATAACGCAGTGGTGGGTATTTTTTACTCCGAGACGACTTACTCTTCTGCTGCCTGGTCTTTTCGGAGGTGTCGGGATCTACGTCTGCGTTCGGACAATTCGGCATATGAGTGTGTTACCACTTTGTATGCTGCTTATTATCGCTTCATTTTACGCAATTTTGTTCCTCACAGGCACATCAACTGTTGAGGCTAGGGAGTACGGCTGGCTTGGTAGTGCAGAACCGGCCCCGCCATTTTTAGAGACATGGGAGGTGAGTTGGGGCAGGCCTTGCAGTGCGCAAGTGGGGCAAGTATAACTTTTGGTGCTTCAACATTTCCCTAACAGCTCGATTGATTTTGCTTTGTAGTACCTGAATTTTAGTGGAGTTGTTTGGAGTGCCCTGCCCGGACAATTTGTGACACTGTGCGCTATGACATTGGTGGTAGCTCTCTCGTCCTGTTTAGATATAGCGGCCATAGAACTAGAGCTTGGCCAGGACCTAAATTATGACCACGAGTTGATCACCGTCGGGACGTCCAACATGATGAGCGGTCTGACGGGTGGTTACACTGGTAGCTACATATTTTCGCAGACAATTTTCAGCCTGAGGAGCGGCGTACGGGACAGGATATGCGGTTTCACTATCGCCCTTCTCGAGATGGTTGTCGTCATCGCACCCTTTCCAATCGTGAGCTATGTACCGAAGCTCTTTTTTGGGAGCTTGCTCGTCATGATATGCGTCGATTTGATGTATGAGTGGCTCTGGGCGGTTCGAAAAAAAATCAATGACATTGAGTATTTTGTTGCCGTCGTTAGCTTCTTACTGATCATGTTAACGGGTGTAGAGTGGGGAATAGTCGCAGGAATTATTCTCAATTATCTGTGTACAAAATTTTGGACAATAGAAGAAGGAGAGAAAGGAGAGGGAGAGGGAGAAAACGAGACAACCAACCTACTTCTTTGACGATTCGCTAGTATAAAAATATGATAAACATGTATGTGTGTAATAGCTAGGCCTTTAACATCGCTTAAACCCTATTTGCGCCTCCACTTCGTCGTAGTCGTAATCGTTCAAAATAGACCGTATCTCGGCTTTTAACTCGTCGGTGCAAAAAGCAGCACCTATCGCCTCCAGATTCGACTGCTTTATTTTATCGGTTGGCACACCCATCTTGTTCACCACAATTGAGTACTCCTCGCTGATATCGGTCGCAAATACTGTCGGATCATCGCTATTGATTGAAACAGAAAGGTTCATTGACGTCATCATCTCTTTCATTGGATGCTTTGTCCAGTTGGCGTCTCTAGCTGAGTCGTCATTCCACCCCCCTGTCTCATAGCTGCTAGTGGGGCAGCACTCAAAGTGAACATCAGAAAACGAAGTGTATGTCCCCCTTTCACCCACGATCCGGTAGCCGTGTCCCACCCTTTTCGCCCCATATTCTTTCACGGCCTTGTGAACGTTCGACGAGTCAGTGTTCTCCCCTGCGTGAAGGGTAATCGGGATTTCCAGAGACCTGGCGCGAGCAATGGCATCGAAAGTCGGCTGGTACAACTTTGGGAAAGCCCCGGAGTCGAAGTGCTGCTCCCCCGCCGCGACATCGATACCAACCACATTGCAGGGCCCGCTTGATTTGTACTGCTCGCAGAGGGTTACAACATCGTCAGACCATTCTGGATTGAAGCAAAGGCAGCAGAGAATCTGTTTGATACAAATATTGTGCTCGCGACAACCGCTCTCCAAACCACGAGTCACAGCGTCGATTATCGGCCTTGCATCGGGGACTGAACTTGAGGAATTGGGGGAGGGTGCCGCAAGAAAGTGAGGGGAATAGCGCAATTCTGTGTACACCACATTGTTGCTTTTCTGCATCTCAACAAATTTTCTCGCATTTTCTTCAATGAGATCAAAATTACCCCGGATGATCGGAGTGAACACCTCAAAGCACTCGAGCATAGCCTCGAGCGAGCGTTTATCTTTACAAGTACAAAGGTTGTTGAACGCATCGAAAGATTTGGCATTCTTCAACGCCTCTTTTACGGGAAGGGGTTTGTCTCGCCAGGGCAGGTGAACCTCGGACGGGAGGGGGGG
>ERZ651776.5811-NODE-5811-length-10476-cov-3.527743_pt1 | contig 10476 bp, 11 predicted proteins | sample MGYA00514761_ERZ651776 | MGnify/ENA metagenome assembly ERZ651776 | reverse complement strand
TCTTCGGCGGTTCGGATACTGCCGATGCGATCACGGAACGAGTCCGTCACTCGTGTAATCTCGGGAATTTCGTTAAATGTCGCGCGCTGTTGGTCGACTGTACGTTGAAGGAACAACCAACCAGGGTAACCAGAGAGGGGAACAACCGGCTGAAAGTTCATGACAGCCTCGGTCGCGACGCCAAAAGGCGTTCTTCACGAGGGAGCAAACTGCGCAATCTCTTGAGACCGCGATAGAACTCTCCCTCGGTAAATGCTGTCGTGGCGTCTGCCAATTGTTGACGACTGTCATCATCTGTCAGAGCTTGGCTTAGCTGCTCGACGCCGCGCATCAGCTGGATACGCCCCTCGTCTGGATCTGCGTCACCGGACAAAACCAGTTGTGCGATATAGCAGACACGCCGAACGGGGGTTGTCACCTCATCAGGACGGATTGCATCGCGCAGCCTAAGGATATTGGCGTTTGGAGTCAGAATGGACAGGCGCGACCGTCGATCTCCGTTTTCAATAACGGCGCCGTTGACCAGCACCCGTTCCTTCGGGCCAAGCTTCAATACAAGCCCCGACATCAGTTGTCTCCCGTCGGGCTGAGGCCCCGCATCATGGCTGTATTGATTTCGACAAGCGGGCCAATGTCAGCCTCGCCTTTTAGAACCTTGCGGGAATGAAACGAAGTGAATTCGGCAAGGTAAAAAATTTGGGCGCGCAAATCTTCAGACAGTGCATTGTCATCGTCTGCGACCTGAGTGGCGAGGTGGATCCAAACGGCGCGATTGGCGTGGATAGCTTCGGCGAATGCTGGATATCCGGATGGAAGGCGATCGCCGGCCCGCTTTAGCCGCACGGTGACTTCGCTGAAGAGCTGGTGTTCGGCGGAACGTCCAGTGCGCAGCGCGGAGGTTTTGGGAGCATAGGCCTGTTGAGCTTGATCTATGATATTCACGTGGTGTCCTTTCGAGACGGCAGTCAACGGCGCATGGCTTTACCATGCGGTGAATAGCGTCCTGAGGCGCCGTTAGGCGCCTCAGGATAGACTTACCGGAACAAAGACAGGATCGACTGTGGAGCCTGGTTCGCAATCGACAGCGACTGGACACCCAACTGCTGCTGCACTTGGAGGGCTTGTAAGCGCGCCGATGTCTCTTCCATGTCCGCGTCAACCATCGAACCAATACCGGACTTCAGGCTGTCAGACAGTTGTCCGATAAACGTGTTCTGGGTTTCGATACGGCCCTGTGCGGAACCGAACGAAGACGCAGCGTCGATGGACTGGGAGATTAGGCCGTCAATCGCGCTCAACGCAGATGTTGCACCTGCGTTAGATGTCACATCAATGTTCTGAAGCGCGCCCAAACCACCGGTTGTCGTATCCGAACCAGGTGTACCACCTGTTTGAACACGTGCATAAACACCGATTGTTTCGTTCGCGCTTCCACCAGGACCGTTTGTGATTGTCAGCTGGTTGGTGTTAGCACCTGTGCCCTGTGCAACAGAGTAAGCATCACCTGAATCTGTCGCCGCACCGAAAAAGGCGTTCATCTGGCTGGTCAATGCCCGAGCAACGTCTTCAGTACCGTCACCAGCACTTGCAACATATTCAAATGTCCGTTGACCTTGGGCAGTTCCGCCGTCGGCAGTGTTGACGGTTACATCATCAAGAGTGATTTGATAGGAATTGCCTTCGGCTACGGCACCGATTGTAAATGTCGCAGTTGCGCCATCTGCAATGGTTTCAGTGTCGTTTGTACCCGGTACATAAGCTGCATCATCTTCTACCGTGTTGGCCGCAGACCCTTGCATAATCGCTGATGCCGCTGCGACATCAGCCGGGTCAGTTGTCCCGAATGTCTGCGCGTTAGCTGGCGACGTAACAGAAAGGTTCTGGCGGTTAACGTCGATCGAGGACGATGTAACGCTCCCGTCAGAGTTGCGATCGAGCGAAGACAGAACGCTCATATCGTCGGTTGATGTACCATCAATCAGGTTAAGCCCGTTGAACTGGGCCGCGCTTACAACCGATTTGATCTGATCTGTAAGGGCAGTGATGTCCGTCTGGATCTTGGAACGGTCAACGTTTTCTTCTTGCGCCGCGACGATCTTGCCTTTGATGTCGGTCAGAAGGTCCGTAACCGTTTCAGAAGCCTGACGGGCCACAGATACAGTTGCTTCACCGAGGCTCAGACTGTCAGAAATAGCCTTGAAACCCTTTACGTCGGATTCCATGACCTTGGAGATGGCCCAGACAGAGGCGTTGTCTTTGGCGGTCGCGACGTCTTTACCTGTAGAAATCACAGACTGTGTTTTTGTCAGGTCGTTGTTGATGGATTTGAGAGTCTGAAGCGCAACCATTGCGCTGTTATTGGTCAGAATGCTGGACATAGCATGGGTCCTATTTTTGAGGGCGCTTTTTGCGCCAAGATTTCAAGAACCAGCACCAGGGTTTCCGGGCTGGAAGGAACGCCATTCTGACGGATGTCTGATCAAACTCTGATCAGCGCCACCCATGTCGGGTGCAGTGCCTGTATGCCTTCACCATCCTAACGAGGACTTAACTGGGGCAGGGCGAAATTGCGGCTTTTCTCTACAATTCTCAGTATCTGCGCTCGGTCATACGCTCAGGCTGGGAAATCTGTGTGGCTTTACCCGATGAGTCGTAACTGGAGAGGGTATTTCGCGCTTGGCGCTGTTTTTCCAATGTAGAGCGAACCGTATTTACGCCATCCCGTGCAGCGGCGAAGAGCGCGCTGTTGTGGGCCAGTGCTGTCGATAGCATCCGCAAATCCCGGGCGTTCGTGTCATTGAATTGCGCGGCGAGTGCTTCTTTCTCTTCGATAAGATCACCAACAGCCGCGAAATTCCCTTTCAGGAGGGCCGCCCGCTCTACTTCTAGTAAGCGCGCAAGTTTCTGAGCTGCGCTATTACTCATGGGATCGCGCAATCATCGCATCAAACATGGACTGGGCAAGGCCGATTCCACCAGCCTGCACCATCTGCTTGGCCTGTTCATCGCGCATAAACGACGCGAACTGATCCTCGCCTGCACCGCCGCCAAAATCTTGTGGAGTTTCGCCAACACCAGCAGACTTCAGCATCTCAGACAGAAATGCCGCTTCGAGGGATTGCGCAACAGCCATCAACTGACTCTCGCGCGATTCAGGTGAGGGGCTCACGGGCGGGCCAATTGGCTGGACGGGATGAATTTCCATTCTGAAACCTCCAATAGATACAATTTTTTCAACCTCTAAGGGTTAGCGGTAAAGATTGAGTAAGTATCTGCAAGATAAAAGCAGCCAAACGACCTTGATCGGAGAAGCCGATGACTCAATTCGATTCTTTACCACCCGCCCTTTCGCTGTCTCCGCATGCACTCTCCAAAGTGCCCGCCGTGACGCAAGGCGATTCGGGCGCGTTGTTCGCCCAAGTCTGGTCCTCTCAGGGGCAACCCGTTGCCGCGCCGCAGATGCCTTTGTTTCCCGCCGTCGGCCCGCCACAACCGGAAGATGTGCAAGGTGACGCTGACATCAAAGACCCGGAGAAATCGTCCGTCACGCCAGAGCAGGACACACCCGCCCCGACGGCGGCGCGAACGGTCGACATCCCGAATATCGATCCCTCAATGCCAACTGTTCCGGATGCTGAAATCCCAGAGTTAGCGCCGAAAACGCCTGCACCTGAGGAGAGCTTGAATCAAAGAAACGTGCCCGCCCTTCAAGAGGATGGGTCCCTTCCAGAACGCGCCCACCCCCTTGAGATTCAGGTAGTTGGCACTCTTACAAAGGATGACCGACCCAATAGCGGCACACAAGCCGCTTTGGATGCCAGCGTTCCGGCGCAGCGAAAGGGGGCGACGGCCATTCAAGGTGAACCCAAGTCAGAACCGGCGTCCCCTGTGGCGGATCGTGGACGAATGCCGGCGTCCGGAAAAGCGGACCCAATCGGCCAAAGAACGATTCCTGACTCTGGTCAGCCCCGGTTATCAACGATCACGCCGGGCCAAAGCACTTCGCCGCAGATGGCAACGGCCATGAATGGCGGGATTTCAGCAGAACGAAACGGTGCTATTGCGGGAAATCAATCGACTGAAGACATTGCGCCGCAAACGATCACGCTGAATAGCCGTCAGCCCGCGACAGCCGATGATGCGCCGCGTGCAAGGCTCCAAGCGAGGGGTACGCCAACCTACCCGCTTTCTCAAAACATGCGCCCTGTTGCAGAACACAAAGCTGAACGTGCCGTTCAGGGCGGCGGTGAAACAGCCACGACACGTTCGGTGGACGTCGTGCGTACTGTAACAACTGGGAACCCACAGCCACCGAGCCGGGATCTCATGCGCAGCGAAGCAGCGACGCCGACGGTGCCCTGGTCTTCGCCCGCAGCACGGGGTTTTTCCGTTCCCGCTGACGTTTCGTTTGGCCCGCCACCTGCTGTCCATCCTCGGCAACCTGAAATAGACGCCCCAAGGTCATCCGTCCAAACAGGTCAGGTAAAGAGCGCGATCGTAGCGCCTGCTACGGCGACGGACATCGATGCCAAGTCAACAGCTGAAGGCGTCACTCCGGACATTCCTCGACGATCATCGGGCGCAAGTATGGTTTCAGAAACCAAACAAGATCAACAGTCCGTCGTTTCGACCTATCAACAAGCAGGCACTCTTCCCTCCGACCCTAATGCCGGACCGACCCAAGTGGCGTCTGATGGCAAGATTCCGGCGGCAGCACCAATGCATCCTTCGGATCGCCCTGTTCGTCAAATGATGCGAACGCCTCCTTCACCACCAGCATCACCTCTGCCGACTGTCGTTCCGCTGGCGACGCTATCGCCACTCCTGGACGCGAACAGTCAGGCAGACATACCACTCGATCCTGACGTGGCATTGGTTCCAACACCCCAGCCCCAAACCGCTCAACAAATCGCGCCGACTGCCGCCTTGAACCGGGCCTATGCCCCGCATGTCACACAACAGATCACGGCCGCGATTGTTCAGTCGTCTGGTGGCACCACCGAAATTATGTTGAACCCCGAAGAACTCGGCCGCGTTCGCATCGCCATGACTGCGGGGGATGCAGGCCTGACGGTGACACTGTTGGCGGAGCGCCCGGAAACCATAGATTTGATGCGCCGCAACATCGAACACCTGACCCGCGAGTTGCGCGACATGGGTTACGATAATCCGACCTTCAACTTTGAAAACCAACACCGTGGCACCGGTGAGGCTTGGGGCGAAAATACGCCGCAGTCCGATGCCTCAGCCGAATTGCCAGTTATCGAAGCCCCCACAATCACACGTCAACATGTCACCCTGTCCGGTGGCCTTGACCTCAAATTATGAAAAGGCCGAACCCATGGATATCACCACTGCCACTACATCGACGTCCACGTCTTATATCCCGCAAGCTGAAACCAGCGATGCGGTCATCAGCTCGGATTTTGAAACCTTCCTCAAGATGCTCACGGTACAAATGGAAAATCAGGATCCGTTGAACCCTACGGATTCCTCCGAATATGCCCAGCAATTGGCAACCTTTTCAGGTGTCGAACAGGCTGTTCTAACCAACGAACTTTTGTCCTCCCTGATGCTGCAAATGACAACATCTGGCATGGCGCAAATGGCGGATTGGGTCGGCAAAGAAGCGCGTGCCGCCGTGCCCGCGCAATTTGATGGTTCACCGATCACCATCGCACCCAACCCTGCCGCGATTGCCGATAAGGTCGAACTCGTGGTTTATGATTCTGATGGTAATGAGGTTCAACGTATGGAAATTCCCAAATCATCCGACACCTTTGAATGGGACGGAAAACAGGCCAATGGCACACCCTTCGCCAACGGACTCTATGAATTCCAGGTCGAAAGCTCCGCCAGCGGAACGGTGGTTTTGTCTGAAGTTGCCGACATCTACGCCCGCGTCACCGAAGTCCGCAGCGAAAATGGCCAGTCCATTCTTGTCCTCGAAGGTGGGGTCAATGTTTCGGCGTCAGATGTAAGTGCCCTACGGGAAGCTTAACCGAGCAATGAAATCGTAACGGCCACTGCCGTTGCGATGCCCGCCCCAAGGCTTATCCAGGCAAATGCCGGCCAATAGCTGCGCCGAGGTGGCGCAGATGGGGGCTCACTCAACCGGATCAGTGCAGCCTCAGCCAACGCCGGAAGCCGTGGTCCGAACCGTGCCAGAACCCGCGCGGTTTTGGACAGATCTTCTATGATGGCCTGCGGCCCGATACTGTCCTTAATATAGGACTCAACAACGGGCTTTGCGGCGTCCCAAATGTTCATGCGGTGATCGAACGTGCGCGCCACACCCTCAACCACAACCATCGTGCGTTGCAACAGGATCAGCTCGGTGCGGGTTTCCATGCCGAACCGTTCCGTGACCTCGAACAGATAAGAGAGCAAGCGCGCCATTGAAATCTGCTCGGCGTTCATACCGAAAATCGGTTCGCCAACGGCACGCAATGCACGCGCAAATTCATTGACGTCACGGTCGGCGGGGACATAGCCCGCTTCGAAATGTACCTCGGCGACACGTTTATAATCCCTCCGGATAAACCCGAACAGGATCTCTGCATAAACCCGCCGCGTGTATTCATCCAAATGCCCCATGATCCCGAAATCATAGGCAATGATATCGCCATTGGGCGCGATCTTCAGGTTGCCGTGGTGCATATCGGCGTGGAAAAAACCGTCCCGTAAAGCATGGCTCAGGAATAGCTGGATCACGCGGCTCGACAGGTCCGTCAGATCATGCCCTTGTGCGGCAATCTCATCGACGTCAGCGGCATTGATGCCTTCGGCCCAATCCAGCGTCATCACGCGCCGTGCCGACAAGCCCCAGCGCACACGCGGCAAAGTAAATCCCGCGTCGTTTTCAGTATTGGCCGCGAATTCAGACGCTGAAGCGGCTTCAAGCCGCAAATCCAGCTCGCTCACCACGACGCCTTCAAAATGTTCAATGACGTCTAGCGGACGTAGCCGGCGAGCCGACGATGACAAACGGTCAAACGTCGCGGCCGCGAAGTAAAACGCGTCAATATCCTTGCGAAACGCCCGCTCGATCCCCGGACGCAACACTTTTACGGCAACGTATTCGCCGCTTTCTGTCAGCCGCGCCTTGTGGACCTGCGCGATGGACGCCGCTGCGACCGGTTCGGAAAAATCGCTAAATATGGAATCAACCGAAACGCCCAGTTCCTTTTCGACCTCGGCCTTCGCGACCTCGACGGGGAAGGGCGGCAGTTTGTCCTGCAACACGCGCAACTGCACAGCCAATTCGGAACCAACAACGTCAGGACGTGTCGACAGAACCTGTCCGAATTTGATGTAGGCTGGACCCAGCGCCTGCAAGGCCCGCGTCACGGGGGGCTGGGTCACATCGCCCCTCAGGCCAAGCCACTGAAACGGCCAAACCAACCCACGCAATGCCCCGCGCATCATGGGCGGGGCTTCAACCGCGTCCAGTATGATCTTCATCGCGCCGGTGCGTTCCAACGTAGCACCCGTACGGATCAGCCGCCAAATGTTGTGCGGTCCGCGCATACTACAGTTTCCACCCGGAATGGAGGCAGGCGATCCCGAGGCTTAGGTTGCGGTATTTTGCGTTGTCGAAACCCGCCGTTTTCACCATCTCCAGGAACGTGTCCTGGTCGGGGAATTTGCGGATTGATTCTACCAGATACTGGTAACTGTCACGATCCCCTGTGATCAGCTTGCCCATCACCGGAATCGCGTTGAAAGAATAGACATCATACATCTTTTGCAGCATGCCGTTGGGGATCTGGTTGAACTCCAGCACCATCAACCGCCCGCCGGGTTTCAACACGCGAAACGCCTCGTTCAGCGCTTCTTGAGGGCGTGTGACGTTCCGAATGCCAAAGCTGATTGTGTAAACATCAAACGTATTATCCTCGAAGGGCAGCGCCATGGCGTCACCGACGATCCAATCCAACGAGTCCGCCAGCTGTTCAGCCTCGGCCCGTTTGCGCCCTTCGATCAACATCGGTTCGGTCAGGTCCAGCACTGTTGCATGGCCCACCTTTGCGCGCTTCAGGAAACGGAACGAAACATCGCCCGTGCCGCCCGCCACATCCAGCAGCTTCTGCCCCGCACGCGGAGCAAGCCAATCCATCATCGCGTCTTTCCAGATGCGGTGAATCCCAAGGCTCATGGCGTCATTCATCACGTCGTATTTGCTCGCGACACTGGAAAACACACCCTGAACACGGCCCGCTTTGTCGCCCTCGGCTACAGTTTCGAAACCAAAATAGGTTGTCCGTTCGTCAGTCATATCAAGGCACCTTGCGCAGCTTACCCCGCAGATATAGCGTCCAACCTTCAGATACAAACGGCCAAATCAGCGCGGTGTGTGCAGTTGCCCGAATTACCCGAAGTCGAAACAGTTCGCAGCGGCCTTGTCCCCTCTATGCAGGGGCAGGTCATCACACGCGCCGACGTCAACCGTCCGGACCTGCGTTGGCCGTTCCCCGACAACATGGCGGAGCGTTTGACTGGCGCGACTGTTACGTCGCTGCGGCGGCGGTCCAAATATATCCTCGCTGACCTCAGTACGGGCGAAACGCTCATTATTCATCTTGGGATGTCGGGCCGCATGACGGTGTCTGGTGACCTGCTAGGCCAATTTCACCACGATCATCCTGCGCCCGCCAAACATGACCACGTGGTGTTCCACATGGCCAATGGTTCGCGCATCACGTTCAACGATGCGCGTCGATTTGGCGCGATGGACCTTGCGCCGACGATTGGCCTCGAAGACCATTGGCTCATCAAACCCATCGGACCCGAACCACTTGGCAATGACTTCAACGAGACCTATCTCATCAGCGCCCTCCAAACCCGCAACACGCCGATCAAGACTGCGCTGTTGGATCAGCACGTCGTCGCGGGTTTGGGCAATATATATGTCTGCGAAGTTCTCTACCGTTCCCGAATCAACCCAAAACGAAAGGCCCGCGATTTGTCGACGTCGCGGGTGGCGGCACTTGTGCCGATCGTTCGTGACGTCCTGCGCGAGGCCATCGCGGCTGGGGGATCATCGCTGAAAGATTACCGTCAAGCAGATGGCGAACTGGGCTATTTTCAGCACGGGTTTCAAGCATATGACCGAGAAAACATGCCCTGTCAGACTCCCGACTGCACGGGCACCATTGCCCGCATAACACAATCGGGCCGTTCGACGTTCTACTGTCCAAAATGCCAAAGATAGCTTGCCCTTAGCGTCGGCTTTGATAAGCCTAGCCACTCATGAAAACGCGGAGCCGTACACATGGCCTATGAAACCATCATTGTTGAAATTGCGGACGGCATCGCGCTGATTACGCTCAACCGTCCCGACGCGCTCAATGCGCTGAACACGCAATTGCTGGATGAACTCGCCACAGCCGTCGAAGCGGCGGATGCCTCTGACAAGGTGCGCTGCATCGTGCTGACCGGGTCCGACAAAGCATTTGCCGCGGGTGCGGACATCAAAGAAATGGCCGAGAAAACCTTCGTGGAAATGTATCGCCAGAACTTCTTTGGTGCGGAAACCGACCGCTTTTTGAAGGTTCGCAAGCCGATTATCGCAGCGGTATCCGGATATTGTCTGGGCGGCGGTTGCGAGTTGGCGATGATGTGCGACTTTATCATCGCCTCAGACTCGGTAAAATTTGGCCAACCTGAAATCAACCTTGGTGTGATTGCGGGCATCGGTGGCACCCAGCGCCTGACGCGCTTTGTTGGGAAATCCAAATCTATGGATATGCACCTCACGGGCCGCTTCATGAACGCGGAGGAGGCTGAAAGCTGTGGCCTCGTCAGTCGCGTCGTGCCGGTGAAGAAACTCAAAGATGAAGCCATGAACGCGGCCTATAAGATTGCAGAGAAATCTTTGCTCGCCTCGATGGCCGTCAAAGACGCCGTAAACCGCGCCTATGAAACCACTATGGCCGAAGGCATCAACTATGAGCGCCGCTTGTTCCAGTCGCTTTTCGCGACCGATGACCAGACCGAAGGCATGGCGTCCTATATCGAAAAGCGTGAACCGCAATTCCGCGACAAGTAACCGTTTTAGCGGGCGTTTGACCCGCCGCAAAAGGATGTTTGCAATATCCAGCCGCGCGTCCTATACGCAGCGCTGAAATGCGCGTGCAGCCCGCTTGGCTCGAATCAATTCCGGTAAGGGGCTCCATGTCCCGCTCGCCGGGGGCGACGTGTATTATTGAATTTTGAACACGAACCCGAAAGAGACAGATCATGGCAAACTCCCCACAGGCTAAAAAACGCGCCCGTCAGAACGAAGCACGTTTTCAGGTAAACAAAGCCCGCCGTTCGCGCATCCGCACATTCTTGCGTAAAGCCGAAGAAGCAATCGCATCCGGCGACAAAGACGCAGCAACCGCAGCTGTTCGTGCTTTGCAGCCTGAACTGATGCGTGGCGTTTCCAAAGGCGTCTTCCACAAGAACACAGCGTCCCGCAAAATGTCCCAC
>ERZ651776.5809-NODE-5809-length-10479-cov-4.948183_pt1 | contig 10479 bp, 9 predicted proteins | sample MGYA00514761_ERZ651776 | MGnify/ENA metagenome assembly ERZ651776 | reverse complement strand
ATGGATTGACACAAGTGATTTGGAAAACTATCCAAAACTTTACAAATATAACACAGCGGCTTCGATCAGTTCGAGCAACACAGCCAACCAGGTAGCAGTTACTACAACAGGTGCGGCATGGGTGCTAGTTGACAAAGCTGACCAAACAACAGAAGACGGTATAGTTTTTGCAGATGCGAGATTCCACAAAACGACTGACAAAGTAGCGGGAACATCAACAGCGGCAGGGGTACCTTCAACAATCAAGAACTTGTTGAGTGATGGTTTCCTAGACCCGGATGCGCCAGATCCAACTTTATTCCCACAAGGTATATTGCTTTGGAACACTAGACGTTCAGGTTACAATGTTAAAGAATACAAAAACAGTTACATCACAACCACGAAGTATCCAGGAAGTGGATCAGCAGGGTTGGGTAACATCAGAACAAACAATGAATCTGTTGCAACTTACTACCCAGACAGATGGGTTCTTAAGTCAAGCAACAACGCAGATGGTTCTGGATCTTTCGGGAGGAAAGCACAGAGAAAAGTCATCGTTGAGCAACTGAAATCAGAGATCGACACCAACCAAGCAATCAGAGAAGACCAAAGAGGCTACAATGTTATTGCTGTACCTGGTTACCCTGAACTGATCTCAAACATGATCAACTTGAACACAGACAGGAACAACACAGCGTTTATAATTGGAGATACGCCTTTGAGATTAGATGGAACATCAACAGCAATCCAGAACTGGGCCAACAACACGGCAGGTGCACTGGACAACGGTGAAGACGGTCTAATAAGTGCAAGTGATTACTTGGGTGTGTTTTATCCATCTGGATTAACAACAGACAACACAGGTAAATCAATTGTGGTTCCGGCATCACACATGATGATGAGGACACTGGCAAACAACGATAACATCGCTTTCCCATGGTTCGCACCATCGGGAACAAGAAGAGGTGTCGTTGACAATGCCACAGCAGTTGGTTACATCGACTCAGCGTCTGGAGAATTCCAAACAATATCTGTGACGGAGTCAGTGAGAGATTCAATGCATGAAGTCAAGATTAACCCGATCACTTTCTTTGCAGGAGCAGGCATAGTTAACTTTGGTAATTTAACCAAAACATCGGCAAGTTCAGCATTGGATAGGATCAACGTTGCAAGGTTGGCAGTGTATCTAAGAACACAACTAGATGCTATTGCTAAACCGTTCATATTCGAACCAAATGATGAACTGACAAGGAACGAGATCAAAGGTGCGGTCGAATCATTCTTGTTGGAACTGGTCGGACAGAGAGCATTGTTTGACTTCTTGGTAGTTTGTGATGACACAAACAACACATCTACTAGAATAGATAGAAATGAACTGTACGTAGATATAGCAATTGAGCCGATCAAATCAGTTGAATTTATTTACATACCGTTGAGGATTAAAAACACAGGAGAAATTGCAAAATTAGGAAGCTAATTTTCGATAAATAGGAGAAACAAATGGCAATATCAACATTATCAAAATTTACAGTACCTTTAAGCAACGATCAAAGTTCAGCATCACAAGGTCTGTTGATGCCAAAACTCCAGTATCGTTTCAGATTGGTCCTGGAAAATTTTGGAGTATCAACACCAAGATCAGAACTAACAAAACAAGTAATAGACGTGACAAGACCCAGCTTGACTTTTGACACAGTGACACTAGATGTGTACAACTCGAAAGTATACATGGCAGGTAAACACACTTGGGAAACAATCACAATCAATCTAAGAGATGACGTCAACAACTCGGTTAGCAAACTGGTCGGTGAACAGATACAGAAACAGTTTGATTTCTTCGAACAGTCAAGTGCGGCATCAGGTATTGATTACAAATTCACAGGTAGAATTGAAATGCTAGACGGTGGTAACGGATCAAGTGCTCCAAACGTTCTAGAGACATGGGAACTTTACGGTGCTTATGTTGAGAACGTTAACTACAACACACTGGCCTACAACACTTCGGAACCAGTGACTATCACTATGCAGATCAGATACGACAATGCGGTACAGACACCACAGGGTACAGGAATCGGAACAGCAGTGGCTAGAACGATCGGTACACTTTCAACAGGTGGTGGACAGTAATAAACAAAATTAGACTTAGCATTTAATACACTGAAAGCGTCTTTATAGGCGCTTTTTTTGTGACTATAAATAACAGTATGCCAAGCATTAACAATTTCTTAAAAGGTTTCCAAGATGGTCTTCCAGGGATGAAGGACTATCGACACGCATCTAGACTGTACCTCGATAACAATTACCAGTTGATGCCAAAACAGAAGTTTCTGTTTCACGTGGTATTCGATCTCGATGACTCCATAGCATTTGAAAAATTCAACCCCAGCGAGAGAGCCCAACTCAACATGTTGGTCAAGGCGTGTGACCTACCCAAGTACGACATGAGTATGGAAGAAAAGGTACAGTACAACAAGAAGATGTACACGGCCACGAGGATCGCATACGAGCCGGTCAACATCACATTCCACGATGACCACGCAGACACTGTCAACGCATTCTGGAAGAAATACTACGAGTACCACATAGCGGACTCGGTGTCCATGAACTCAGACCTACAGATATCAGCAACCAAAGACAGTTTGTATGATTCCATCGGTGCTGAAAAAAGGACGAACAAATTCGGATTGGACACTCCTGCGGAACGTGGTAAACCTTTCCTGAAAGGGATACAGATATTCGTGTTACACAAGAAGAGATTCACGTCAATGACATTGGTCAATCCTGTGATTGGATCATTCAGTCACGACAACCTGGACGCGGCCGATGGTGCAGGGATCATGTCTAACACCATGCAGATATTATATGAGACTGTGATATACAAGGCAGGGATAATCAACAGGAACAGTGTTCCAGGATTTGCCACGGTGAATTACGACAACGAACCATCTCCGTTATCAGTGTTGGGCGGAGGAACAAACAGCATATTTGGACCGGGCGGTGTTGTAGATGGCATAGGGTCAGTGATGAGGAACATACAGTCGGGAAACATACTGGGTGCGATACTGGGTGCGTCTAACACCTACAACAATGCCAAGAAGATAAAAAAGAAAGACGTCAAGCAAGAATTGAAAGGTATAGCCAAACAAGGTATACTGGACATAGGCAAACAGGCAGGATCGTTAACCAATCCAGTTGCTCGATTCTCCGTTGGTGCGGTCGTGGCGGCAGGGGCCATCATAGCGTCACCCAGGGGAACCAGTGACAACAAAACGAAACTGAACAACACCGTTATTTCTAATCCCGTGCAGGACACGATCAACTTCCTGTCTGCAGACGAGTCATTTAACATTGTGTCAAACGATGAATCGATCAGAGATCAGATAGCATCAAGCATATACTACAAGGACATAGGTTCACGTACAGGGCTCACTGTGGCAGAGTCCGACATAGCGTATGCGGCATCTTCCGATAACGTGAAGAACGTGTACAGCAACAAGGCCATAACAGACACGAGGAAACTGGTCACAGAAGGATACATAAAAATTGCTAGAGGAACACAAGATGTTCAGATAGTAGCAGAGAAGGCAGGACTATAATGGCAGAATTCTACACCAACTTACCACCAAAGCAGAAAGACGACCTTGACAAGACCATAGAGAAGTTGACTACCACCAACTATGAAACGGAATATCAATTCAATGTGGGAGAATATGATACCACCGTGGGTTTCTTTGTCAAGCGAGGTTTCTCCAGGACCGCGGCGGAGTCGACCGCATACGTGATATTGTCACAGGCCAAGATAGACAGCATCAAACCACACGAGCTGTTAGACAAACTGACCGAGGCGTCGCCTGCACAACTGTCTGAACTGATAACGATCATATTGAATGCCAACCGATACAAATCCAGTAGGTTAGGAGTCAGACAGACCCTGGCAACTGTTGAGACTGTGTCAAGAAACATCATAGACTAATGTTACCTAGATTCGCGAGGGGCAAATTCTATCCCAAGAATGCCGAGAAGTATGTTGGCTTAAAAACCCCAACCTACAGATCAAGTTGGGAACATGCTTTCATGAGATTGTGTGATGAACATCCTAATGTGTACAAGTGGGCCAGCGAGAGTATAAAAATTCCTTACAGACATCCGTTCACGGGCAAATACACAGTCTACGTGCCAGATTTTTTCATTGTGTACAACGACAAGAACAGCAAGAAACACGCCGAGCTTGTGGAAGTTAAACCTGCATCACAGACCACCATGGAAGCGGCCGGCAAAAGCATGGCCAAGAAGAAACAGGTTGTGATAAATCACGCCAAGTGGGAGGCCGCTAACGCATATGCCAAACAGAACAAACTAAGATTCAGGGTAGTGTCAGAAGAACAACTATTCCACAACGGTAAACGTAAGTAAATAAAACAATGACAAAGAAACTAGAAGATATTCTCAATTTACCAAATGTCAAGGAAGAATTCAAAGAGGTAGATAAGAAGGAAAAAGATAAAAAATTAAAAGAGACTGCCAATGGTGGTACCACTGTTTCAGCAAAAAATCTAGATCCAAAGACACAGGCGAACCTACAGAAAAGCTATGCGGAGTTTGACAAGATCGCGGCATCACTGCCACAGGTGAAAGGCTTGGGTGATATGTCTGATCTGGAGATGGACAAGCTGGCCATAGAAGCAGAAGAGAGCTATAAGAACCTAATGGACCTGGGCATGAACGTGGACTCTCGTTATTCAGGACGTATATTTGAGGTTGCAAGTAACTTCCTAAAGAACGCCATAGATGCAAAGAGCTCCAAGATAGACAAGAAGCTCAAAATGGTGGATCTACAACTTAAGAAACTGAAGCTGGATAAAGACGGCAATAAAGACGGTTCTCCCATAGAAGAAAGCGATGGATTTGTGATATCTGACCGTAATGAATTAATGAAGAAACTATTAAAGAAAGGCTAAATATTGCATATGAGCACATTCACACAGTATCTTACGGAAGCGGCAAAGTCATATGACTACAAAATCAAGGTGGCAGGCCCTATTGAAAAAGATTTTAAAAACAGAATGGAAACTGCACTTCAAAAATTCGAATTGGCTAAAATGTCAGCTGGTAAAAAAACACCAATACAAAGTTTACCATTAGATTTTCCTGCTTTAAGCAACGAAGAGGTGACAATTTTTGATGTGACAACAAATTATCCATGTTCAGTTAACGAATTAAAAGAATACCTAGCAGACTACATGAATATAAATGCGTCAATGATAGTTGTGAGAAAGCCAGGTGAGCCCACAGAAGAATACCAGGATGAGATTGCAAACGCAGGCAAGTCAGACTTTGCAAATAGACTAGCAAGTGTAGAAGAAAAATTTGAAAAGCATCCAGTAAAAGGTGAAGAGCATTTTGGTGACAAACACAACATGAGCTTGATGAGAGAATTACTTAAAGACAAAGAAGACAGATACGAAATTACAAAAGGCACTGACAACAAAGTTGGAAATGTAATGCCAAGTGAAGATGATAAAAAAGCAGGTTCTCCAGTACACCCTGGACCAGGACCGGTTAAAGGAAATCCACACCCAGCAACACTACAAGGTTTTAAACAATAAGGATATAAGTTATGGAAATGATCGACGTATTAAAAAAATTAGAAGAAATTGCACAGACTAGACCAGAACTAGTTGCAGATGCGGTGGACAATGTTTCAAGAACTAATCCTGCAGAAGTACAAGACAATGCAGTACAAACTGAAAGAGTTGGCGGAATGTCCGACATACACATAGGTGCTGAAGAAGTTGTAGGCGAATACGCAGACGAAGACGGAAACTTGAAAATGGCAAAACAAGATGTTTTAAGAGCTATGTCGGCTGAAAAAGCTAAGGCGGCTTTCCCTAGATCATACGAAATTGAAACTGCAATGGCAATGGTCAATGATAAATTCGACGACAACGGCGAAGCAAAAGCTGACATGGACATGAGTTCAGAACAACCAGCACAAGAGCCGGAAGCAACAGAAGGAAATGCATTTGCTGATGCGGTACAAAAAGCCAAAGCGGCAGGCATGAAAAAAGGCGACAAGTTCAAAGTAGGTGACGAAGAACATACATTAAGAGATAGCGATTTTGAAGGGGAGAGCACAAGAGACATGACTACAGAAGATAAAAAACAAGTAAACGAGGCAATTCAGATTTCAACAGATTCACCACAGGAAGCATCAATGATGATGCAGATTTTAAAACTTGCAGGTGTACAACAAGTAGACCCATCAATGATCAATCAAGAACCAGAGCATGGTTCAGATATGGATCCAGGTGAAATGAACAAGCAAATGGATGTTCCAGGTGATGATGCAATGGGCTCAATGCAAATGGCAAAAATGAGAGACATGATGACTGCACCGGAAGAAGAGAAAGCAGAAGAAACATTTGCAAATTCAATGGGTGACGAGAAAGAAGAACCAAAATATCAAGACACAGACACATTGGTAAATTTCCATTCAGGTGGACTTAACTCACAAAAACAACAAGTTAGAAAAGAATACCCAGGCGACAATCCACTAGCAGTAAAAGAAGATACGATATCTGAAGAGGATGTGGCTAACAGTTTAAGAGCACAGTACGAAGGTTTCAAAGCACAGTACCAAGAAGCGGCAAAACCTGACTTCTTAGACATGGACAAGGATGGCGACAAGAAAGAACCAATGAAGAAGGCCATCAAAGACAAAGAAGCAAAGTAATACTTTTCCTTACTACCAAACAGCATTAAATACTACACTATGGCGTATGTATCACTAGATAGCGACCAAATTAAAAAGGCGCACAAGAAACACAAATACACGAAGACCCAGGTCGAACAGCTTGAGAAGTGCATGGATCAAAAACACGGTCCGTTATTCTTTATGAAAACGTTCATGAAGATACAGCATCCTGTGAAAGGTTCTATACCTTTTAAACCGTTCCCATATCAGGAGCGTTTGATCGAAAGTTACAACGACCATAGATTTTCGATTGCCATGCTACCTAGACAGACAGGTAAGACTACATGTGCATCAGGTTTCCTTATTTGGTATGCCATGTTCAAACCGGATTCACAGATACTGATCGCGGCCCACAAATACGCAGGTGCATCAGACATCATGTCAAGGGTGCGTTATGCCTATGAGATGTTGCCCAGCTGGATCAAAGCAGGTGTGACACAGTACAACAGGAACAGCATAGAGTTTGACAACGGCTCAAAGATATCAGCAACCACGACAACAGAGAACACAGGACGGGGTATGTCACTTACACTAGTTTATTGTGATGAGTTTGCATTCGTGCAACCACCTGAGAAGGCCAAGGAGTTTTGGACATCACTATCACCTACACTATCAACTGGTGGTAAGTGCATGATAACAAGCACACCCAACTCAGACGAAGATCAGTTCGCCATGATATGGAAAGAAGCCAACAAAAGATTTGATGAATATGGCAACGACAAACAAGTAGGAACTAATGGTTTCTACGCCATGAAGGCACACTGGTCAGAACACCCAGACAGGGATCAGGCATGGGCAGATGCAGAGAAGGCCAGGATCGGTGAGGAAAGATTCAGGAGGGAGCATGAATGTGAATTCCTGATCTACGATGAAACATTGATAAGCAGTATACATCTGGCAGACATGGAAGGTTCAACACCAGTAGAAACAACAGGACAGGTGCGTTGGTTCAAACGTCCAACACCGGGTAACACGTACCTTACAAGCCTTGATCCTGCTATGGGTACAGGCGGTGACTACGCCGCAATACAAGTGTTTGAACTGCCTAGCTTTGAACAAGTGGCAGAATGGCATCACAACACAACACCCATGAACCACCAAGTAAGAATATTACAGAGCATCAACAAGCACATACACGACACGATAATGGAAAAAGATACCAGTGCAACACCACAAATATTTTACAGCATGGAAAACAACTCAATAGGTGAAGCGGCACTTCTAAGAGTCATGGACATAGGTGAAGAAAACATACCCGGCATGTTCTTGTCTGAACCTATCAGGAAAGGACACAGAAGGAAGTTCAGGAGAGGATTCAACACAACAGCAAAACACAAGATAGATGCCTGTACAAAATTCAAGGAATTAGTTGAGAATGACAAGATGAAACTTAACTCGCAATTATTAATATCAGAACTGAAGGACTTTGTTGCAAGTGGAATGAGTTACAATGCCAAAGCCGGACAACATGATGACCTAGTCAGTGCTTGTTTGTTAATGACACGTATGATTAAAACTCTAGCCGATTTTGACCCTAAAATATTCGAAAAATGGACTGATAGAACATCAGAGCTTAAACCAATGCCTGTGTTTGGATCTTTCTATGGCTAACAAACAAACTAAATAATGCTACATGAACCCAAAAAATTCACAAGACCTATTCAATAAGATCAGATCACAGTTCACGAACATCAGATTAGGTGATGAGAACGGTGCCGCGACAGCGGATCCAAACGATGCTGTGTTCTTTGAGTTCGAATTCCAGGAAGATTCCGACACATTTGGTTCAGTGAGTGTATCAATAGCAGACGGTAACACAATGAAAGTTTTTTACAACCGTAATCTAGTGGACAAGATTGATGAGGACAGCAAGGGCGAATGGTATGCATTTCTTAAGGAACTAAAAGACTTTGCAGTAGAGCATCAATTGAGATTCGATGTGCGTGATATCACTAAAAACAACCTGACGAAGCAGGATTATGAAAATCTTGCAGATACGAACAAAACGGTAAATACTGATGGAATGTCGGAAGAACTTAACAGAATCACTAAACTAGCAGGTGTTGAAAAGGCACCAGTTGCAGAGGGCTTAACAGGCACTTCAAAAAGCTCATTCGAGAACCTAAACAAAACAAAATTAATAATCAGACACAAAGGCAAAGTTGACGAGACCGTGCCAGGTGCAAGATCAAGACAGATACAATCACTTTACATCGAAAACGAAGAAGGCGAGAGATTTAAGTATCCAATGACACACCTAGCAGGAGCGAGGGCCATGCAAAGACACGTGTCAAATGGCGGAAGACCGCATGATGAATTTGGACAGCACATTGTTTCAACATCAGAAGACATAGCCAAATTAAATTCATTCTCAAGATACGTTACCAACAAAGATCAGTTAAATGATAATGCTGGTGACATCATTGAACAGACTAAATTGAAACTAGAGAACCTAAGAGGTTACATGAAAAACATAGCTAAACAAAGTCACTATGAAGCGGCATCTAAAGATTTCAAAACAGCAGACGAACAAGTACTAGACGACGAAACTGTTGCAAAATTAAGAGAGAAGTTTACTTTAACAAACCTAGACAACAGGGTGGAAGATGCACTACCACTTATCAATAGGATAATGAGTGAGTATGACGATGAGGACCAAATGAAGATAAAAGATACACAACCTACTGTGATACCAAAAGATACTGATCCTATCAAAGCAGAACCGGAACCACAGGTTGATCATGGTGCAATAGTACAATCATTCTTGACTGATCCTGAATCAAAACTGATTCTAAGGAAAGATACATCTGCAGACAAGATGTTGTCAGCAACAAAATTCAAAGACAAGAGCACAATGCTCGGAGCAATACTTTCGGACATAGCATCGAGGATGCTTACAAAAACAGGTGAAGAAGACAGGGTGGCAAACTTTGCTTCAAGAGTGGCAGATGGCATTGAGTCAGAAGGTTCTGCTATGTTCAAACCAGGTCCAGACTACAACAGCAATAAAAAAATTGCAGTGCAGTTGGCAAAAAGATACATTGACGATTACAAGAAAATGCAATCAGATCCAGAATACGGAAAAGAAGTGAGAATGGATCCGGAAGATTATAATCCTAAGAAACATCCTAAACTGGACAAGAGAGCTAGGGGTGAAGCAACTGAATTTGAGGAATGGGCAGAAGGTGTTGCCAATGAATACGCAGTAGCACCCAGAGACGAAGAGGACAGGAAAGAAAAATTAAAAGCATTACAAGACCTACAATCAAATCCAAAACTAAATGATCCTGAAACAACAGATGCAATCAAAAAAAGAAAACAAGAATTAACACAGAAAGAAGAAAATCAATTAGAGGGTTTAACTTTTGAGGACATCAAACCTTACGTTTCGATGTACACAGACAAGGATGGTAAGAAAGTGAATGCCGTGCTAGACAAGGACGGTGAAGAAGTTTTCAAAACACATGACGCGAAAGCGGCAATGGCATACCTTTCACAGAACTACGACAAACTTAAAAAAGAAGACAATGCTCCAGACATGGTGATCAGAGATCCAGATGATGAAGCAGAGGACAAAGAACAAGAAATAGCTAAAGATCAAGAAGAAGCAGAAAAGATCAATACAGAACTAGATAGAATCAAACAACTAGCTAACATCTAAAAAAACACCCACTTTACCAATAATAGTAGTAGACAACTGATAAATATAGTTGTATATTATGTACTATATGTCTAATATACATTTA
>ERZ651776.5808-NODE-5808-length-10481-cov-4.483756_pt1 | contig 10481 bp, 5 predicted proteins | sample MGYA00514761_ERZ651776 | MGnify/ENA metagenome assembly ERZ651776 | reverse complement strand
CTCCACAAATTCCGAATCCAGACGCGCCTCCTTTTGTTATAACCTCTTCTAAAATTACGATAGAAGATGGTTCATTCAGATATATAAATGAAAATTTAGAAGATCAAGTAGTTATTGACTATACAAGATTGGAAACCCAATTGGATGATTTTAAACTCGTAAATGATGTGGTGGATACGCGTATAGATCATCTTACATTTACTGCAAAACGAGGTTATGCGATCTCTTCTTTGGAAGGTGATTTTCATTACGATCCCGATTCGATCACATTACAGAAATTTATTCTCAAAACGGAATTTTCAGAAATAGAAGGGGATATCGCTTTAGACACTTCGGGAGATAAGATGTCTGATTTTATCAATAATGTTGATATTGAGGCCGCTTTCGCGAAAGCGAACATCTCCACAAATGATATTTACCCATTTTATGATGGCTTTGCAAAGGATCAGACTTTTTCCTTAACGGGAAATGTGACTGGAGTTCTTAATGATTTTAAAGTAGAAAATCTTGATGTAACGGGGTTGAAAAATTCTATTATACAAGGCGATATACAGTTTACACATCTCATTTCTGGCGATGACTTTAAAATAGATGGTCATTACACGGCACTACAAACCACATATTTTGACTTAAAGTCATTATTACCAGAGGTCCTTTCGGCATTACCACCACAATTGTCAAAACTTGGCATGATTGAATTGATTGGATTTACAACGATTACAAACAAGACACTAGAGACAGAAGGAGTCGTAACCTCTGCACTTGGAAATGGGTATGTAGATATGTTATTGACCAATTATCAGAATACAGATATAGCTACATATAAGGGAAGTATAGATTTTGATAATTTTAATTTAGGTAAATTCATTAATGATCCAAGAATAGGAAAAACGTCTATGGATTTTGATGTAGATGGTAAAGGATTTCTTCAAGAGTTTCTAGACACCAAATTATCTGGTGTGATCTATTATATTAATTACAATAATTATAGATATAAAGACATCACTGTTTTCGGAGATCTTAAAAATCCCGTTTTCAATGGGGAGATTATTATAAATGATGAGAATTTAATAGCCAAGGTTGATGGTCTTATAGATGTTTCAAAAAAGATAAATAGCTATGATTTTGAAGCAGATATTACCTATGCAAATCTAGTGAATCTCAACTTTGTAAAAGATAGTGTTTCCATTCTTAAAGGAAATGTTATTATGGATATGAAAGGAACAGGGATCGAAGACGCTTTTGGTAAACTCTCCTTCTTTGATGCGGTGTATCAAAACAAAAACGACACGTATTATTTTAAAGATTTTGATGTGACCTCTGTTTTTGATGATAAAAATGTACGTACCATAGCAATTAATTCTTCAGATATTATAGATGGTACAGTACGAGGAAATTTTAAATTTAATGAGGTAGTCCCGCTATTCAGAAATGCTCTTGGAAGTTTATATACAAACTATCAACCAGAAGTACTGACAGAAAATCAATTTATGGAGTTTGATTTTACGATCAATAATAAGATTGTAGAAGTCTTTGTTCCAGAAATAGAATTTGAACCAGAAACCATCATAAAAGGAAGCGTTGTTTCTAATGATTCTGAGTTTAAACTTACCTTTAAATCTCCAAGAATAGAAGCTTTTGGGAATATGGCAGAAGCCATAGAAATCAAAGTAGATAACAAGAACCCTTTATTTAACACCTATATCGCTGCCGATAGTATAGACGCAGGTTTTTATGCGGTTTCAGATTTTAATCTCATTAATGTTACCTTAAAGGATACCTTGTTTATGAAGTCTGAATTCTCTGGCGGAACTCGTAATGATGACCGTTATGACTTATCGCTATACCATACCATTAATGAAGAAGGAAATTCTGTACTAGGCTTTAAGAAATCGCAAGTTGTTTTTAAAGATAACGCTTGGTTTATTAATGAAGAGAACAATCAGCGTAATCGTATTATTTTTGACAATAACTTTAACGATATTGATATACAAACGATTGTACTGAGTCATAAAGACGAACGGATAGACCTTAAAGGCTTTATAAAAGACAGTACATATAAAGATATTAAAGCACGATTTACAAATGTAGATTTAGCTAAAATCACCCCTGAAATAGAGAATCTAAATCTAGAAGGACGTGTGAACGGAAATCTGGATGTACTTCAGAAAAAAGGTGCCTATTATCCTAATTCAACAGTTGCTATAGACGAGTTTGCAATAAATGATTATTTATTGGGAAAATTTGATCTAAGCGTTGAAGGAGATACCTCACTATCTACTTATGAAATCAAATCGAAGCTAGAAAATCAAAAAGGAGCGCCTCTCGTAGCCGAAGGAAGTATTACCGTAGGAACAGGAAACAATGCTACGATAGACCTAGATGTAGGATTAACTAATTTTAATCTAGCACCCTTTGATCCTTTAGGAGAAGGTGTCATAACACGGATAAGAGGTTTTGTAGATGGGAACGCAAAAGTGACAGGAAATTATAAGAATCCTGACATCAATGGAGAGTTAAAAATAAGAAACGGCGGTCTTAAAATACCGTATTTGAATACAGATTACGATTTTAGAGGGATTTCTAGTGTATCCCTAAGCAAGCAAAAATTTATCTTTAATGCGATCCAGCTAGAAGATGTAAAATATAAAACCCTTGGTGCATTAAACGGTAGCATTTCTCATAATGCCTTTAGCGATTGGCGACTTGATTTAGGAATTACTACAGACAGATTATTAGTATTAGATACCAAGGAAGAGCTAGAATCTCTTTATTACGGAACCGCATTTATAGCGGGTCAAGCTACGCTTAAAGGGCCTGTAGATAATATGGTGATAGATGTCTTTGCAGAAACCGAAAAAGGAACTGTTTTTAATGTGCCCATTGATGATACAGAATCTATAGGAGATAGTTCTTATATCCATTTTTTAAGTCCTGAAGAAAAAGCAGCAAAGTTAAACGGAGTGGTGTCAGAGTTAACCGAAATAAAAGGACTTTCTGTAAATTTTGACCTTGATGTAGATGCAGATGCACTTATCGAAATTGTTGTCGATAAAGAAAACGGAAGTACCTTAAAAGGTAGGGGAGGAGGAACGCTCTTAATACAACTAGACACCAATGGGAAGTTTGACATGTATGGAGACTTTATTGCGTATGAAGGAAGCTTTAACTTTAAATACAAAGGTCTTTTTCAAAAAGAATTTAAATTTAGACCAGACGGTAATATCCGATGGGAAGGAGATCCAGCGGGTGCTCTGCTTGATATCAGTGCCGTGTATAGAGCGGAGGCAAACCCTAGCATACTTTTAGAAAACCCCTCTTTAAACCGTAAAATTCCAGTGGATGTTATTATTAATCTGGAAGGTGAACTTTTAAAACCAGACATTACCTTTGAGATAGAGTTTCCAGGAACTGGAAGTAGCGTTGTCTCGGAGTTAGAATACCGTCTTAGTGATAAAAATGCAAGAGAGCTTAATGCCATTTCTTTAGTTTCTCAAGGCGTTTTCTTAAGTAATGCTTCCATATCTGCTGCTGGTGCGGTAAATAATCTTTTGGAAACAACATCTTCTGTATTATCTGGAATTTTATTTAACGATGATGATAGTATTTTTGATGTCAATCTAGATCTTGTACAAGCAGATAACTCACCAAACCTACAATCGGCGGGACGTGTGGGGATTACATTGTCTACTCAAATTTCTAACCGCGTTCTTATTAATGGCAAAGTGGGTGTCCCAACGGGAGGTATCAGTGAGAGTGTGATCGTGGGTGACGTTGAGATCGATTTTCTATTGAGTGAGAATGGAGCCCTGAGAGCAAAAGTATTCAATAGACAAACTGACATCCAATTCATAGGGGAGACAGAAGGATATACCCAAGGCGCAGGTATCTCGTATGCGGTAGATTTCAACTCTTTCAAAGAACTTATTAGAAAGATTTTTAATGGAAAGTCTAAAGAGGCTCTTGATAGCCTTAAAGAACAACAAGCGGAATCAGAAAAAATAGGTCCCGATGGTGTTACTTTCAAAAATTAAGTTATCAATGTTTTATAATGATTTACTAAGTAATATATTAACATTGTGATATGTTACAAATATGTATCTTTATGTAGATATAACAAAAAATCATTACTTATGAAAAAATTAAAAAATTTAGGAAAAGTCTTAACTTCTCAAGAATTAAAAAAAATTCAAGCAGGAACATTATGTGATTCAGGTTTTGCTTGTATATGTAGTTACCACTTTGTAGGTTGCTATACAAGCATGGGTGCGTGTATGAGTCAATGTGAGTCTAGTTTCCCAGGTGGTCACGGAGAGCCTATTTTATCATTCAGTTAATATATAGCAAACATAAACTTTAACGCCTCATCTTGAGGCGTTTTTTATTCTCATGTTCACAGCTATTCCATTTCAATCGGAAATAATAAAGTATTAAAAAGTGTTACTTTTAAAAATTAATCAATTCTGAACCTGTTAATTTTGATGCTGTTTTAATTGATGTTTTTGAAAGATTATTAAAATAGGATCTTTGTTTATGAAGATAGTATTGATAAGTACGCTTTCGCGAAAGCAAAAAAAAACCATTTCCCCCTCTTTTTTAAACGTAAGAACGAGCAAGCCATAAAAAGTTGTTAAACGAAAACGTTTGAAATTACAAATAGTCATAAATCAATGGTAAATACTTGAATTATGTAGGTTAAGTTTCCTAAATTTATTTTTTATTTGCCATTATATGAACCAAAATATTAAGAAAATTGCAGTTTTGACCTCAGGAGGAGACTCCCCAGGAATGAATGCTGGTATTCGATCTGTCGTTCGTACTTGCGCTTATCATAAAATTGCCTGTGTAGGCGTTTATAGAGGATATGAAGGGCTGATAGATGGAGACTTTATTGAGTTAGATGCACGTAGTGTAAGAGGGATTATCAATAAAGGAGGAACGTTTCTTAAATCTGCAAGAAGCAAACGTTTTATGACCAAAGAAGGGCGTAGAATCGCTCATGAGAAGCTAGTTGAAGCTGATATAGATGCTATTGTACTTATAGGTGGAGATGGAACTTTTACAGGAGGTCTTGTTTTTAATACAGAATATGGTTTTCCTGTGATGGGCATTCCAGGAACTATTGATAATGATATCAGTGGTACCGATAGAACATTAGGATACGATACCGCTTTAAACACAGCTGTCGAAGCTATTGATAAAATACGTGACACAGCACATTCCCACGATCGTTTATTCTTTGTGGAAGTAATGGGACGTGATGTAGGACATATCGCACTCAATGCGGGTATAGGAGCTGGAGCAGAAGAAATCCTTATTCCTGAAGAAGATATGGGAATAGATAGACTTGTAGAGTCGTTAGAACGAAGTAAGAAAAGTGGAAAATCCTCTAGTATCGTTATTGTTGCCGAAGGTGATAAAATAGGAAAAAGTGTTTTTGAACTAAAAGACTATGTTGACGAGAATCTTGAAGAGTATGATGTACGTGTATCTGTTTTAGGACACATGCAACGTGGAGGCTCTCCTACCTGTTATGATCGTGTACTTGCCAGTAGAATGGGTGTAAAAGCAGTAGAATCTCTTCTAGAAGGGAAAAGCAACTATATGGTAGGAACGATTCATGACAAAATGGAACTTACCCCACTTGAAAAAGCGATTAAAGGAAAAACAAAAATTAATAAAGAATTGATACGTGTGTCAGATATCATGACCACATAAATTTAATACAAACACATGGGAAATTTAAAATTAGGAATTAATGGATTTGGACGTATAGGTCGTATCGTTTTTAGAGCGACTGTAAAACGTGATAATGTAGATGTAGTTGCTATAAATGATTTACTAGATGTAGAACATCTAGCTTATTTATTAAAATATGACTCTGTTCACGGACGTTTTGACGGTGATATTTCTGTAAAAGATGGTAATCTTATTGTGGATGGAAAAACCATTCGTATCACAGCTGAGCGTGATCCTAGAAATTTAAAATGGGATGAAGTAGAAGCGACAGTCGTTGCTGAATGTACTGGAATATTTACAACATTAGAATCAGCAGACTACCATATCCAAGCTGGAGCTAAAAAAGTGGTGATTTCTGCACCATCTAAAGATGCTCCGATGTTTGTGATGGGTGTAAATGATGATAAATTAACAGCAGCAGATACCATCGTGTCTAATGCTTCTTGTACCACAAACTGTTTGGCACCTATTGCAAAAGTGGTAAATGATAACTGGGGACTTAAAGAAGGACTCATGACAACTATACACGCTACGACAGCAACTCAGTTAACGGTGGATGGTCCTTCAAAAAAAGATTGGAGAGCTGGTCGTTCAGCACTTAATAATATTATTCCAGCATCTACAGGAGCTGCAAAAGCAGTAGGGAAAGTACTTCCTGAAGTAGATGGTAAATTAACTGGAATGGCATTTAGAGTACCTACAGTAGACGTTTCTGTAGTTGACTTGACGGTTCGCACAGAGAAAGAAACTTCTTTAGAAGAGATCAAAAAAGTATTTAAAGCAGCATCAGAAGGAGCTTTAAAAGGAATCTTAGGATATACAGATGAAAGTGTAGTATCTCAAGATTTTGTAAGTGATGATCGCACAAGTATTTTTGATGCTGGAGCTTCTCTAGAATTAAATGCTACTTTTTTCAAGTTAGTTTCTTGGTATGATAATGAGTTTGGATATTCTAACAAGCTTGTTGATCTCGCTGAAAAAGTAAACGAACTATAAATAATATATTGTTTTCCTTGATAGATACTACGTGTTTGTCAAGGAAAATTATTTGACTAATTACTGGTGCTATATGATTTTAGTAGTTGATAGTGGATCTACGAAGACCGATTGGATTGCCTTAGGTGATGATGGAACTATGTTATTCCAAACACAAACCTTAGGATTAAATCCTCAAGTATTATCACAAGAGATATTAAAAGAGCGTATTATCAATAACTTTGAATTGTATAAGCATAGAAACGAAGTAAGTCGTCTTTACTTTTATGGAGCAGGTTGTGGTGTAGAAAAACCCCGTAAACTCATTAGTGAAGTTTTTGAAGAGTTTTTTAAAGAAGCCCAAGCGATTATTGTTAAGGAAGATACGTATGCTGCATTATATGCGACTGTAGATACAGAAAAGAAAGAAAAAGCAATCGTTTGTATCTTAGGAACGGGGTCTAACTGTAGTTACTATAACGGACACGACATTGAGCAAAAAGTAATATCCTTAGGATATATCCTTATGGATGATGCTAGCGGAAATTATTTTGGAAGACAATTACTAAGAGATTATAAATTCAATCACATTCCTGAAGACTTAGCTTCAAAGTTTGAAAATGCGTATGATTTAGGTTCTGAAGCTATTAAAAATCAGTTATATAAGAGTCCAAATCCTAATACATATCTCGCTACTTTTGCACGTTTTTTAATAGAAAATAAAGACCACTCGTATTGTCAATCCTTGATCCGAAAAGGACTTTCTTTATTTATAGAAAATCAAATTTTTCAATATGATGATGCAAAAGAAGTGCCTGTACACTTTGTAGGCTCTATTGCTTTTTATTTAGAAAAAGAGCTTTCTATCCTTTTAAAGGAGTATGGATTGAAAAAGGGTAAGGTTTTAAAACGTCCTATTGACGGACTTGTATCGCATCATAAAGCTCATATTCTGTATAAGTAGCATAAAAGATAGAGTTAAGTTATATAAACTTACTCAAAATAAATAAATCCCGCTTCTATTTAGGAGGCGGGATTTTTTTATTATGATTTACTCCGATCACTTAATTGCAATCGCAGAAATTTCTACATTCACATATTTAGGAAGATTTGCAACCTCTACCGTTTCTCTGGCGGGTGCTGTTGCCTCATCAAAATAGGTTCCATATACTTTATTTATAGCAGCAAAATCATTCATCTTGTTTACAAAAATAGAAGTCTTAACAACATCTTCAAACGTCATATCGGCGGCAGCTAATACTGCTTTTAGATTTTCCATCACAAGCTTTGTTTCCTCTTTGATGTTTCCTTCAAAAAGCTCTCCCGTCTTAGGGTCTATAGCAATTTGACCAGAAGTGTATAAAGTGTTTCCAGAAAGTACCGCTTGGTTATAAGGGCCTATAGGAGCAGGCGCATTTGGTGTTGAGATTATTTTTTTCATGATAGATTTGTTTTTACGAAGTTGGGTAACTTATGTAAGATTAACAAATTATTGGATTAGAAAATAGTTTAGATGAGAATTTATGAACCTTTCATATCTGAATTACTGTACGTATATTAGAACTTCTAATCCGTGACAAAAAAGTCTTGATTCTTGTAGCGCAGTGATCTTGCTTCTGATACTTTGAAAGCTCTTCTTGAAGTTTTCGTATTAAAGAAGTATCGATCAATTGGCCTATTTCTTATAATCTTTCATCTGGAGCTCGACGTTTATCGTACTTAATATCACCTAGGATATTTCCTTTAATTCCAATATAGAAATTCCAAGAAGAACGTGTACTAAAGGGCACCCAGTTAAAACGTAAACTCCAACTTTCTAGATCTCTACCAAATTGTAACGATGTAAATGTAAATCCAGGATTAGCAAGATCAAATCCGGAAGAACCACCAACGGTCCAGCGTTTCCCAAGCTCTACATCTCCACTAAAAACGATAGAATGCGTTCCTATTTCATTTTGTCTAGCATTGTTTACATAACTCACTTCATAGGACAGTCTTAAATTCCACGGAATTTTAAAGTTATAAAACTCCACTTCCTGTTCTTCTTCATCTTCATCATCTTCGGGTAATCCATTGCTATTTCCAGTAATATCTACACCACCACCAAATAAGTCATCAGGTCTTCCCCCAGCAGCAAATGTTTGGTTTTTAGTACGGTCTGTACTTTTGTCTTTTCCTTTTTCAAAATCTCTACTAGAAAAGTTATATCCAAAGTTGGCGCGTGCTGCAGTAATTCTAAAAAGACTCCCTCCATTATTAATGTTAAGCCTATTAATACGTCTGTTATTACTATTTAGTGCATAGATATCTAACGATGCACTAAAGTTAATATCAAGTTTGTTTTCAATAATTGGAATAGCACCACTCACAGCTATAGGCGATAGTTTTAAGCTATCTGCCGTGATATTATAAGCAGTCCTTAAGTTTAGGTTACTCAGTAGTGCAACTTTTCGATACTCTTCGGTAGCAGTAGTATCTTTATCTCTCACTTTTGCTTCTATAATATTGCTTAGCCCGAATGACACAGAGGCACTTTCCCGATTACTAGGTGCTCCTAATAAGCTACCTTCAAATCGAGAAAATTCAACAGTTTCGGTAAGCTCAGTAGCCGTAGGATCATTAGGATCTGTACGTTGGTAACTATCAAAAAACTGATCAAAAGCAGGCGTGTAGCTAAAACCAAGACTAGGACGAATTACATGACGAATAGATTGTATTTTACCGCCTTCTTTAAAAGGGAAAATACCATACAAGGTCGTTCCTAAGCTGGCACTTGTCCCATACGTTCTATAAGATGCAAGTCCATTAATAGTGTCTCTTACAACCTCTCTGTCCTCTATATCAAAAGATTGGTCAATCGTTCTAAAAACAGTATTCTCTGTATAATTGGCACCAACACTCGCACTTATGTATTTGAAAACTTTAAAGTTGGTTGAGATTGGAATGGTTTGCTGGATACTTGAACGACCATCTTTAAACATTTCTGATGTAAAAAAGAGGCTGTCTGTCGTTACATATTGATTATTAGCACGTAAAGAGTAATTAAAGTTAATGTTTTGAAAAGCCCCTTTTTTTGCTCCATTTTTTGGTGCAAACGGAAAGATTCGATCTACGTTTACTTGCGCAGTAGGCAACGTCATGTTAATAATTTCTGTTTGCGAGTTCTGAGAGTGCGTTGCCGCTACCGTCACATTTACAGGCGTTTTTCCTGTAAAGGTACGAGAATAAGATATAGAAGAACTAAAATTGTTTGTCAGGAAGTTACCTGTATTACTCTGGTTTATAGATTGTTGGAAGAAATCACTACTCCCCAAGTTAACAGAAGCAGAAAATCGACTATTAGGACTTGATTTCTGATCTTTGGAGTGATTCCACCTGATGTTATAGGTGTTTGTTTCAGAAAAATCGGGTAGTCCTCGTTCACTCGCTAGTATTTTCTCAAAGTTAAAACTCAACCGCCCATTATACTTATAACGCACTCTATAATCAGAATCTGCTCGTAAGGCATAACTACCATTGGTATAATAATCTCCAGTAATAGCAAGGTCGTAATAATCACTCAATGCAAAATAGTATCCTCCATTTTGCAGGAAATAACCTCTTTGTCTGGTTTCTCCAGGACTTGGAACAATAAAACCAGACACACTTTTTTGCTTATCTAAAGGGAAAAAGGCAAAGGGTAATCCAATAGGCGTAGGAACATCGGCTATATACATATTGGTAAGACCTGTAACAAGCTTTTGCCCTGGAACAAATTTCACCTTTCG
>ERZ651776.5806-NODE-5806-length-10483-cov-4.583125_pt1 | contig 10483 bp, 7 predicted proteins | sample MGYA00514761_ERZ651776 | MGnify/ENA metagenome assembly ERZ651776 | reverse complement strand
AGATTCAATGACGTCAATATTTTGGGGTGAAGATGACTGATTGAGGATAAATTGCGGTATTGTGGACGATGACGAAAAACGTTATCACGCAAGTGTTATATAAAGGGCGTTTACACGAATGGTGGTGTCTGAAAGAAGGAACGGCGGTGTCCCCCTCCAAAAACATCTCAAATAGCCAAGTGTGCTTGATTAACAACAATAGAGCTCTCATTATCGCCCGCAGCGTCCTTTTAGTCGACGAGCAGGTGATCGAGGTTAACGTACATTGATGAATTGCTTTGGAATGACTTAAACATCACCCACTTTTCCACGACGCTCATCGTTCCTTCTTCTCTTCCTCCCTTCCCTTTACCTCTTTAAGACCTAGCCCCGCGGTGAGCGCAGCATTAGGGGGTCATTCACCTGCAGTCATTTTCGTTAGAGTTTGAGACTGTGAGTGAATGATCGCCAGCATTAGCAACAGCAACGATTACAGTCACTATGGGGGGGACAACGTCGGAAATACCACCAGCCGAATCGTTCGGCGCTTAAAAACCCATAACTCACTAGAGAAGCGACACAATTAATTAATTATAAATCATTCTCTCTTACATTATTTGTTTCCCTTTCTTGCCTTGACCCAATCGACGTACTCATCAATGAGAACAGGCCAAGCACAGTTTTCGTCATCTTCGTCATATCCGGCACAGTCCACCGATATATTTACGCTGAAATCAAGGAATGAGCACCATTGATCGAGTGTTATTCTTAAATTTCCCTCAGTGGCTGTCAAGAACTCGCAAAATTGATCAACATGAGCATTGTTCCTTGAAGACAATGTCATTTGTAGCAGAACAACGACAATATCTTTTTCGAGAGTTTTATGTGTACCTTCTCGGGAGAACTGAAACGCGAATTTGAACAAACTCCGGAACTCTGAGTGTTCGAGGAAACCAGGATCTAATCTTGTGAGGTAAGACTTGAAGTCATCAATTGTATAGCAATTCATTTTGCAGCATCCAGTTTCCCACTCAGACATTGAAATTTCACCGGGTCTGCGATTTTTGTTCAGGGTGTAATGTAATGTCGAGGGTGCAGTGTGGGGACGACTGTGTCAGATGGTGTGGGGGCGGATCACGAGATCATTTGCAGATCACCGACCGACAAGCCTTACTTACTTGGTGTTGGCCCCGAGGCGCCAAAGCAAAACTAAGACTCTGATGTCTTCAGGGTCAAGGCTAATATCATCGCATAGTAAACCAATTCCCTCCTGTCCAATTCGAAATGACTGTCCATCCAAGTCGTCTCCTTCTTCCTTGTTAGTGTACTTCTTGAATAGAAGATGAGCCTTTGCGCTGTCATCCTTCACTGCACTCTCCTTCTTCTTGTTTTTTCGTCCGCCGAACATGGTTGGATAACCGCAAAGATCAAAACGTGGATGAGAGGTGTTGCACAAAAATCGGATATAAATGAAGTTGAAACAAGGCCTTCTGGGGGTTTCTAAAAATACTCCTTTCCTCTCATTTCTTCCTCAATCTGAATCTCCGTTTTTCACACCCTTTTTCCGAGTTTGTAATGTTGCACCAGAATACTTCGTATGCATGATTTTTTCCTTCTCGGGCCTCGTTAGTTCCTAACTTCGCCCAAACGCAGCCAAAACAATATAAAAATTCTCGAAAACTCTGCATTATCAATTCTTTACAACACCAAACAACAGACAATTCTCCTCAGTCGCGTTGTCAGTCTGCTGTTGAACGACTCTCCAATTCTCCCTGACATCCAACCTCGCCATATTTGTATTGCTACCTAACACACGCGCGCGGACGCAACATGGACGAGATAAAGAAGAACCTTAGGCGAGCCAGTGATGCAATTCAACATGAAATAGAGCATGTCCAAGAAGTAATTCAGCATGACATTGATTTGATAGAGGATAAGATTGATTACGCTCCTGAGGAAATACAGACCTTCCTTGCCGAACACTTGGACGTTGGAGGAAAGGGGAAAAAGGGTGACAAAAAATCATCGGATAGAAAGAGCTGGAAGGGATCAATAAAGAAGAAGAAACACACAGGAAACTCGACAGGATCCGATGATGGTGAGGAGAAGAAAACTGACCAACATCAACTAGCTCTCATCGGCGCCGGAGACTATTCCGACAGTGACTCCACTGCATCCACCCCCGCTGCAACCAATAGACACCGCCCTGCAACTGCTGAAGAGAGTAGCCTCGACCTTGTGGAACAGCGGGCTTCGTCGGCTCAGGAAATTCTCGAAATGCGGCGGAAACAGAAGGAGTTAAACCGTCTTGCAGAGGAGGCCTTCGTACCTCGACGAGACGCTATTGATAGCCTCATTCTTGACGTGCAATTGAGCTCCGCTCAACCGAAGCACATGAGTAACGTTGTTGAATCGGCCGCTCGACGAAAGGCCCCGTCGGCGGCGACCGGCCTAGCCAACTATGCACGCGGTAGCATGTCCTCAAAGGCTGGAAGCGTAAACAAAATGGAGCGCAAGGCTATGGTTGAGCTTGGGGCAATTAAGCCCCTTTCAGACTCTCTTGACGAGGCGTTGGGGGAATATCTCTGCACCTGCTGTGCCGATGCCCTGGCCAATTTGGCCATTGACAACGAGTGCCGTGAGGCTGTTGGTTCTAGCGATGCGATCGAGAATCTCGTTAACATTCTCGGAAATGCCGCCCATCCAGATTCTGACAAATCAGCTCGTCAATCTGCTCTTTGTGAACACGCAGCTGCCTGCCTTCGCAATCTCGCGCTCGACGAGAACAATAGCCGAAAGATGGCTAGATGCGGGGCTATACCTGCGCTCATTACGCTCACAAACGATGGTTCTCCTGTAACTCGAGGAATGTCTGCTTGTACTCTCGCATGCATTGCAAAATCAAAAGATAAATGCGAGCAGATTTGTGACTACGGCGCTGCTCAGGGCTTGCTCCGAATGTTGGAGATGAAGGAAGAAGTGTGTCAACTTTCGAGCGCTGGATGCCTTAACGAACTGTCGCGTTTGAAGCGAAACAAGTTCAAGATCTCGCATAATAGCGGGTATGAAGTTCTGAATCGCGTCCTCCTCCGGAAGATGCAGGGAGATGAGGGAGACTTCTTGCTGCAAATGGTGCAAGAAAAAGCCATTCTCGTTTTGCTCAATCTCGTGGAAGAACCTCAGCTGCAGAAGAAGGCTGTGAAGAAGGGTGTAATCTCGACCTCAATCATTCACCTCAGCAAGGGGTCGAATTTGGGGAAGGAGGCGGCTGCTTGGATTCTTTGTCATCTCACCTCATCCCTGACCGACGATCAACGCAAGGAAACTGCAATTCCCATAGCGAAAATGATCGGTTGCGACACTTGGTCGGTCAAGAGCACTGGTTGCAAGGCGATTATGAAAATCTTTCGAACTGATGAGGAGAAAATGTACTTCGTCAAGATGGCCGAAGGTCTTAAACACCTCTGTACAATGCTGCAGGAGCGCGAACCAAGACTTCATGAGAATACCCTTGGGGCAATTTTGGCTCTCATGGAAAATCCGGAGGTTCCTGACATGCTGTTGGAAGTGGACGGCCTCAACATCGTCCCGAAGCTCGTTCGCATGCTTGAGGCCGCAAATCTTGTTGTGCGTCGCCTTACATTCGGAATCTTGAAATGCCTGTCGATTTATGACAATGTACTCGTGCACGAGAAGATTCCGCTTCAGCACCACTACTATATCGAGCATCCGCCGGATGAATTCGTAGATTACATAAAGATGTTTGTAGATAAGAGGAAGGAACGAGGCTACCTTTCCCGGGTCGCCAAGATGGGCGAAAAATTCACCGAGAATGAGCTCAAGGAATACCAGGCGCTCTTCACCGAGCTCGACGAAGACAGCAGTGGCAGTATCGACGCCGAAGAAATAGGGCTGCTTGTAGAAGCCCTCGGTGGTAAGAAGCTCCCCGAAGATGAGCTTCAGCAAATGGTGGATGAAGTGGACAAGGATGGATCCGGGGTCATTGAGTGGGATGAATTCTTGGTGATTATGTGGAACCTTAAGAATGGCAAAAAGACGGGACTCGGGGGTCTTCTCGGAAATGCTCTCAGCAAGGGATTCAAAAGATCCGCGCTTGGAAAGGGCCTGAACAAAATGAGCCGCTACTATAATCGGAAAAAAATTGAGATGGAGGAGCTTATGGACGCTGAGCTGAAGGAGCAACGAGAGGCTGAGGAGCGGGCAAGGCTGGCAGAAAAATACTGGGAAGCTGAAAGGCTAAAGCGAGAGAGGCTAAGGCACGAACAAAAACTGTTGAAACAAACCTGATAATGGTATGAAGATGGAGGGCAGGAAAAGACAAGAAAAGAAGGAAAGGAAGTAGAACAAACAGAAGACAGAAAAAGCAAGGAATTTCCCGAAAATGCAAACAATCAAATCATTTCTTGTATACTCTACCGTTTGATGTCGATTTACTCTTATGCTTCACCCCGACTGCGACTCCGGGCATACTGCCATACTTCCTACAAAGGCGTAAGGTCACTCTCTGCGGTGAAACCTCCTTTTGCAGCTTTCAGTTCAGGATCTGCACCTGTATGCGGAAGTGGCTTAAAGATCTTAGCATGGATGTGCTCCGTCCCAGCATTTATCTTCGCCATGAACATTGTCCCAGCTACGACCTGGCTAGTGTAAGATACCACTGACCATGCAGCTTCACCAACAGATACACCGGCAGCACCCAAGATTGCCTCTTTTAGGGCGTCAACGATGCTGTTGATTTCCTCCGTTGGCTCCTTGAGCTCTGAGTGTCCTCCGCAGGTGGTCATTGTTATTTTGGTGATTATTTCGTAAAAATTGACTATATAGGTCGTAATTAAATTTAGGATCCAAGATTTCAACGTGCCCAAAACAAAAATCCCTTTTTGACCCACTTAGCGTTTATATATTGTAATTTTATCACTTGCACAGCAACATGCAGAATGGGCGACAAGTCGCAAGGCTCCCTGAGACCTCAACTGGTACGAACCGCCATTAAACTTGTGTCTCCACATGGCTCTGGTCTGCTTCTCTGATCGCTATGAACGTACCGAATTGTGTTACGAATGTGCTTATACTGTCGATGCAGAATTCAAGCCTCGTGAACAATGAGAATCTTTACGCTTCTCTTTTTACACGTCGAAATTGATTCATCAGGTTTTTCTTTCGCTCTTTCGCTCTTTCTCTCTCACACGCATGCACTCCCCCCCCCGCCCCCCCTCTCGGCCTGTAGCAATCAGCTTTGTGGTGAATGGAACCGCTAAGTTCGCAAAAAAACACCCTGTAATTTCCGGCAGCTACCTGTTTGGGCTGCTTATCCTGCTATTTGGCAGTGGTCTCTCTCTTACAGTCGATCAGCAGCGGACCTATAACAACATCATGAATACAATTGACACAGACCTGGAGTTTGATGCTAGCACAAGATTTGCGGCCGCAAACAGCGCCTACTACAACACCAAGGGGTGGTTTTCTTGCGACTCGCTTTGCGAGCGAAACAAGCGGAGGATGGAAGAAGCTAAACATGACCTTGACGCGATCCGGAAGGAGGGCTACAACAGAATGTCCGATGCGAAGGCATCCGCCGGTATCTTCAGTGAAATTGGGGTCAACGAGGCTCGTGACTCTTTTTGGGAGGTGAGTAGAGAGAGTGTGAATCCTAATTATCAATTCTCCATTGGCTTGGCTTGGCGGCGTGCCACAGTCCCAGCTACATACAGTACATACTACAAAACTATAACTAAGTGAAACAGTGACGTCCTAATATACTACCCTTCGCCCTTCGTTACTTTCTACTGACTGACCTGTATTTGTATTGCATAGTACTTCAACAAGGGGAAGAAATTTGCCAAACGCCAGTCGATGTGGGATGCCCTATTCATGGGTTTCCGCTCCATGGGGCGCAACGAATCGACGGGCGAGTATGTTTTGAAGATGCTTATGAACATCATGATGAACTTCACCGTCGGCTTGTGTATGTGCTTCGTTATTTTTGTTCTTTCTCTCTGGAGCCTGATAAAGTCGTATCAGCCTGACACATTGACAGCCGTCGCTTTCTTTATCTGTGCCTTTTGTGGCGCGTTCGCTACTGTCACAAGCTTCATTGTGGGCATGTTCGGAGTTGCTGGTGGAGGCGTTTTCGCCGTTGCTAAGATGGCAGAGACTGCGCAGATTCAAAATGGTGGAAATGGGGATAACATGCGCAACAGGCGACAGCATCTCCATTATCAATGAAGGTGCGCCAACACAAAGAATAAAAATTATATAAAACGCTTTCGTTCGTTTGCCACAACCCCACACACACACCACAACTACGCTTTAAAAATGTTATCCTACACAACTAAAGCGATTGCTCGCTCTTCTGCTCTACGAACCACTTTCCTGATAACCTCCTCGACAAAGGCATCGTAGCCAAGCCTCTCCTCTTCGGTGAGCTTTTCCGCCAACCCGTCGACTCCCTCTCCAACTACACCCTTCTTCCCCCCCAAAATCCCGCCCAAGACGCTTCCCAAAGCTTCAATCAGACCCCCGACCGTATCACCAGTGTCCATCACTTTCAAGACATCGCCCTTGACGACCAGCTCGTTCAACGAACGAATCGTTTCAATGCCGAGCAATTTCTCCCCCTTGACAAATCTTGCAACATCTCCACCGCCAAATTCCTCCATAGCGTCCACAACACTCAGAGCATAAAGCTCTTCGGATCGATCCAACTTCGGGGCGACTGCGTCGGCCCACTTGGCCAAGGTTGTGAAGACCAATTTCGATCCTGGCAACAAAATCGGCAAGGGTACCTCCACGGCCGTCTTCGGGAGCAAATTGAAAGGGTCGAGAAAATTTGGCACCGAAGGCGCCGCTACCTCTAGCTCGAACACCGCCTTGCGAATAACCTGTCGAAGAATCAAATCGCTGACGTCTACCGCCTCTTTTGAAAGTAGCCCGCGCAATGCCTCACCGCTCTGACCGAATACGATTTTCACTGCATCCACCATATCTATATCTTTCTTGGCGTCAAGATTGATCACACCGACACCACCAGCACCGCCGCTGCCATCTTCCTCCACTGCATCACTTGCGCTTGCAGCATTCCCAATCAAACTCATTAGTCTCGAAATCTTCAACTGCTCACCTTCCCCGCTCCCGCTACCACTGTACAGAATTTCGTTCAACGCCTTTTGCAGAACCGGGCGGCTCGGGTCGATTAATTGCCTTGCGATGAACGGATAGCTTTCCATTATTATGGAATAGTTTGGGTTTCCGGTAAGTGCAACGCCCTCCAAAGTGACGATAGCCCTCCCCAGGATAGCAAAATAAGCCGGTATTGAGAACGGAATATCGTTGAGAACGACTAACGCATCCTGTGTCATCGCTTGAAAGCCTCCGACAACACCGACGTCTGCTTCGTCCATCTTGTAAGTCTTGCGCAGTTCCTTCTCGTACGTTTTCGCCCCACCCCCTAGAATGTACGGAGCGAGCGCCTTCTCCATCAACGGAACAACTTTGGAGCGATCGCAATCAGCCGGCAAGATCTTGAGATCGATGAAGTCGTTCACCAGCGATGCCCAGTCCTTGTTTGCGAGGTGGATGACGGCAGATATCATCATGTCTCTGTCCTCGGGCTGTATGGAAGCCATTAAACCGCAGTCGATTATAGCTAATACTTCCCCGTTTTCACCCACATCGTTGAGTTTCAACAAATTGCCACTATGAGGGTCGCTGTGAAAAAAACCCACGCGCAATAGCTGCACCAAAAATGCCTCCTGAGCAACGACCGTCAAATCTGCAATCTCTTGCTGAGAGCAACTTGATAACTTCAATCCGTCGACCCAAGAGCTGACAAGAACTCTCCGGGTGCTCAACTCCTGGTACACGCGAGGGACTAAGACGCCCTTCACGTTCTCTTCAATCAGAAGATTCCGAAGCTTTTCCTGATTCTTTCCCTCGTTGACGAAGTCTAGTTCGGTGTAGAAACCAATCGCGAATTCGTTCAAAAGAGCCACGTAATCGGTGCGTTGCTGCGGTGCAAAGCGCTCCATCAGGCCCTGATATACCTCCGCGGCCCTGCGTAAAACGTACAAATCCTTCGACACCTGTGTGAGAACATCGGGGCGCTGCACCTTCACGGCCACTGTCTGGCCATCGAGAGTAACGGCCTTGTACACCTGAGCCAGACTCGCCGCAGCAACAGGTTCCTCGCTGATCTCTGCGAAGAACTCTCCCAACTTCCCGCCCAACTCCTTCTCAATTACCTCCACTGCTACTGTTGTTGGGAACGGGCTGACACTATCCTGCAGGATGGCGAGCTCAATAAGAGCCTCCTCCGGCAGGACATCTGGACGGACGCTCATCATCTGGCCAAGCTTGATGAATGTAGGCCCAAGTTCCTCCAAGATCACCCGCCCGCTTTTGCTCAGTTCCCCAGCATATTTATTCATATTATCACGGTCAGTGATGAACAAAGTCGTTATTCGCGTCAAAAATGGGACAGATAACTTCAAGAATTCCCCCCAACGCTCGTTCAGAGCGCCTCGCTGCTTCGACCAGTACTGCTGAATAAGTTCGCGATTGTAAACTGCAGGCAGGCCGGTCTCATCAACCTCTAGAGTTTTCGTGTCCAGCGATATGTAAGATTTGTCAAGGTTTGGGGCATCCAGCGCCTTCATCGAAACGGCGGCATTGACTGCAGTCGTGGCAATCGTAGCCGCTGCTATTGTGCTCTTCCTCAGCAAATTCTGTGTCTGGGTGTCTTCCTTAGTCGCTGAAAGTCGAAGATATGATGCAGATGGAGATGAAGATGTCGTTAGGATTGGTCTAAAAGCTGTCGAAGAATGATGTGGTACTGTGAGGGCGACACCAGTGCAAAAGAAGGTACTCAAGGCCAAAAAGCTTAGGACATGCCTCATCGTCGGGTTAAGGTTTGGGTTCGACCCAAAAAAAATTGTTATAAATGTTGGTTTGGGCGAGGATGAGAAGTTCTTACTCTTTCGACAGAGCCGACTCAACAATGTTCAGCTCGTAAACGGTCTCTATTGCCAAAAGATGATTAGTACTATCACAGCCCTGCTTCTTCTGATCACGGCGGTTTATGGCTTCACGAGCAGTCCATCTACCTTTATTCACCGGGTGCGTAGTATGATCGCCCTTTTTTGATCTTGTGAAGAAGCAGAGCATCCTGCTCTGCTGGGCTATCCAGTCACTTCCCTTGGTTTTGGAGCCTATCAGCTTTGCATTGACCTGTCTACTTGGGTTCGATTTGAACGTGCGACTAATCCTAACACACACAAAACTCCCACTTCCCTTCCCGATTTCATTCACAGTCACAGTCAAAATCACTGTTTTCAAGTCCGTCGACGACAACTGCTGATTCTCCCACTGATGGCGCCGTATCGACAAATTCCCTCCCATCTCTAAAACAGTTCAGCTCTTTGGGACCGACGGTGCTCGTCCACAACCTGGGGAACAGCAAGACTCGCATGGATTCATTTTGCTTTGAATGCCTGAATGACAATGATCACCCTTTGATTGCCGGTCAGTTTCAGAAAATTATCGCGTTTGTCAACGACGTTAAGTTCAGCAAGAAGCGCCTCATCGGCCGTTCGGCCCGCTACTCTGGTCTGCTTGACGTGCTGGAATTCCGCAGTGGCGATAAGGAGGAGGCCGTCCCCGGTGATGGCAGCTCTGTTCCGACCAAGGAACAATTGTCTGACGTGGACAGCGTAATGACATTCGCGTCGGAAGAAAGCGAGGTTCTGGCCCTAATTGACAACTCCGTGGCATCCAAGTCGGTGAAATCTATCACGATTCTCCTCGCCAACAATCCCTCTGCCTCCACTCTTGAGAAAGTGAAGAAGCAGCTTGACAAGAGCACGCTTTCTACCACCCTTATCGCAATGGGCGAGATCGACGATGCCGGGGCCAAGGAGGGGAACACTGCTTTCCGAATCGCTGCCAGTGATAGCGGTGATGCTGCAACCCCCCCTTCCCCCCTTCCCACCATGCCCATTGACGAGGCAATCCGAATAATGATCGAGTCGTCCACGTTGGAATGCGCAGACGGGAAGACATTTTCCGTCTACTCGGCTCAGGAGGACTCGAGGGCAGTTGATTACCTAAAGGCTAAGCGCAGCCAGGGTTACACTCGCGGACAGGAAATAGGAGATTTGATCCTCGGTGGTATGGAGAAGTACGATGCAGACCTTGTGAGAATAGCGGCCGAGAAAGAGGCGAAGGAAAAGGAAGAAGTTGAATCGACCAAGAAGGTTGAACTAAACCGGGAGGATGAGATCAAGGAGCTTATCGCGAAGGGAAGGAGGGAGTACAAGGAGTTCGAGGAGCGAAAGATTGAGGAGGAAGGCAAAGACTTCTTGGCCAGGGAGTGGCGCAGCAAATTTTTCAGCAAGAGCACAAGTAGTTCGGAAGAGGAATACATCAAGGAGAACTACGAACGAGGGATGAAGGAGGGCTCGAGAATCGTCAATATGATGAGGGGTAC
>ERZ651776.5805-NODE-5805-length-10486-cov-7.719377_pt1 | contig 10486 bp, 10 predicted proteins | sample MGYA00514761_ERZ651776 | MGnify/ENA metagenome assembly ERZ651776 | reverse complement strand
GTAAATTTTCATTTAACTCAAAATGATAGAGTAATAACATCGGATATTGATACAAAATTTGTACCTAAAATGAAACCCGATGATAAGTATTTTGGTAAATTACAAGCGATTAAACTTTTACTTTGGAATAAATTGGGTGAGATAGCACAACGTGATAATTATAAAATTATAGATACAGTTCTTAAAGAAACAGGTCAATATTTTACCAATAAAGATATTAACTATTATAACTTGGATGATGCGGCATACAGAACAAATTGGGCTCATATAGTTGCGAAGTATATCGGTCTATCAAGCGCTACTAGTAAAGAATCTAAGGGATACCATGTTACACGAAGGTACTCGTTAATGCCTAAACGTAAAAACGTAAAAAATGCGTCTAATGTACTCATAGATGTTGAATTGTTTACGTTAGATATGAAGTTTCGTTTGGTTAATACGAAAACTGGTAAACTTGAAGATCAAAATTTTGGAGGTATTCTCGATATTGCTTTTATGCGTCCAAAACAACTTGGTTATAACGTCGCAAAAGCAAATTTTAGAGGTGGTACTAACATGTCGTTTACAAATCAAAATAGGAACTTTTCTTACGTAAAAAAGTATAAATATCTTAGTATACCGACAAAGCATTATCTCATAGAAGACATATATACCATGCAAAAGATGGGTCTCAGACCAGGTAAAAAGGAAAAAGATAGGAAACGCATGCTTGCATTGGGTAGATTGATGGTGAAAAAGAGGATTTTAAGTACAGATTCTATAGATACGATTGCGAAAAAGGTTGGTATCAAACTCGGTAAACCTGCTCATACGTTCCGAAAGTATACAAAAGTAGGACCAAGTATAATGAAAAGGGCATCTGAAGTTAAACCAAAAAAGTACCATTTAGCAACAACAACACCTTCTAAACCAAAATTGAGTAAAGATCTATTTTACGGGTTAAAAGCAAACCATAATGAAATGAAAACACCTCCTAATTATTTACGAACTCATTCTAATCAGGTTTTTAATATGGAAAAAATGAAATGGAGACCAAATCCAAACCAAAACTATGTACGTAATGAAATGAATTTCAGACCAAATAAACCAAGGCCTTTACCATCGAAAATAAATAATGTACGAATGGAGGAAACATTATACGGATTCAAACCGGTTAGAGACCAATGGGTACCTAAACCAATTCTAGAGAGATCCGCAATGATACCATTTATTGGTTTAAAGAAATGAGACCAATGTAATATATAAATGATTTACGGTACACCAATCAAAGGTGAAGATGGTATGTACCATGTTAAGGCGCTCACACAAGAAAACAAAAAATGTTTTATTAAACTTTCGAATGTTAAAGTCTTAGATGTTGATGTAAGTACTACAGGAGAAGTATCATTCGAAATCACAGGGGAAGAAAACCAGTCTAAAATTGACACTATCAACGCGTCTATTCTTTCTTCGGCTCTAGAAAATAGTAAAGAATGGTTCGGAAAAGAACTTCCAGAAAAAATTATAAATAACGCTTTTACAAAATCCGAAGATATATCAACAGATGTTATAGAAGCAACTCGTATTTTCGATTCTGAAAAACAAACAATTGAATTGTCTGATAGTAATAATGTATTTTGTTCAGGGAAAGTTTGTTCATTATTTGTGGAATTTGCAGGAATATGGTTTGCTAAGAAAGCGTTTGGACCGTCATGGAATCTTGTTCAGGTAAAAATTCATGAAGACAAAAGTGAAGAACCTGAGAAAGAAGAATCTCCAGTCGAATCTTACCCAGAAGAATACATGTTTGAAGATGAAACTGAAGTCGAAGATTCGAAATAAAAAAAATTTATTTAGTATATATAAAGATGATGAAGAGATATAATAAAATCCCAGTTAGAAAAGTTATACTCGCCCTCGCTATCGCGGTAGCAATTTACTACATAACAACTTCCTATTCCTCTATGTATTCCGTCAAGGAACAGGGATTTGAATTCAGTGCACCAGCTAAGGAAAAGGTAGAAGGTGCGGCGGCAGAAGCGCCAGCGTCTAGATGCGAAATGAAAGCGGGTACCGGTTTGGCGTCCTCTCTCCTCCCAAAAGAAGTTGCGTCCCAGGAAGACTTCGGTGAATTTGCACCAGAAGATATACTCGCCGGACAAAACTTTCTCGAACCAAGACAACAAATTGGTTTCCCAGAAACAGTCGGTGGTGCCTTGAGAAACGGTAACAGACAAGTTCGCGCCGATCCACCAAATAATAAAGAACCATTCGTATGGAATAACTCCACTATAGCACCAGATAATATGCGTCGCCCATTGTGTTAATTAATTAAAGAATAAAAACGTATTTTATATAAAAACATTATGTCGGGAAATCCTACAGAAGAACTTTCAAACAGCGTCTCTAAATTGGTTGAGCTTAACAAGCAAATTACAGAAGCCCGAGAAGATATAAAGATTTTAGTACAAGCAGAAAAGTCTTTAAAATTACAGGTAAAGAAAACTATGACAGACAATGGTTTAGATGTCATAAACCTTAAAAAGGGTAAAATTTCAGTTAAGAAAAGTTCCAGGAAACAAGGTTTAAACAAAACCTCAGTTATGGAAGGTCTCACTACATATTTTGACGGAAACGAAGATCAAGCAACAAATTGCTTAAAGGTTATACTCGATAGCTTACCAACAAAGGAATCTACCTCTCTTTCTCTAACGGGTATCAAAGATAAAAAACAAGAATAATGGTTTGGAATCAATACGTATACGAAGCTATGAACGGTAATGAAGCCTATAATAGCGATAACGACGAAATCATTGAACAAAATGAACCTTTACATATAAACGATTGGGAATTGAAACACCAAGAACACCTTCGTTATATGTGGGGGATACTACAACAGTATCTATACGATGCGACAATGTCACATCTTATTTTAAAATACGCAAATTATGACGAATTTGTTGAATTTTGCTTTTACAACTCCCAATACGGGTCCTAGATTAAATTGTAATTATAATATATAAATAAACATGTTACCAGATATCACATCACAAAAAGTCGCTTTACCAGCTTCGCTTTTTTTAGCGCTCAGTCCAGGTATTCTTCTCAGAACAAATGGTTCAAAAATCGCGTTCAGAGATGGTCTCACAGGTCAAACTGCAGTTCTCTTTCACGCACTCGTATTCTTCCTCGCATTCTCTCTCATTTCCCAGGCTATGGGTATCGTTCTCACGAAAACAGACCTAATTGTTACAACCATGCTCTTCGTTCTACTCAGTCCAGGTATTCTCTTGAATATACCACCAGGATCCAAAGGTCTCTTCATGTCAGGACAAACAAGTCTGTCGTCCGCCGTTGTACACACTCTCGTGTTCGCACTCGTGTTCGCTCTTTTGAGAAAGCAATTTCCTCAGTATTATTAAACGATGAAATGGAGTACTTGGTTATTGGACCAGGTGCAATGGGTGGATTTTCAATGCTAGGATACCTTAAAACAATAGAAGAATCACTCGATAATATAAAAGAATATTCAGGCGCATCAGCAGGTGCAATAATATCTGTTTTTTTAGCATTAGGGTTTAGTATCGATGATATACTATATAAGTTAGCTGAACTTGAAGGTAATAAATTAGTCAAACTTAATTTAAAATGCTTCATGAATAAATACGGGTTAGTTGATTTAAAACCTATACGCGATAAATTTGTAGACATTTTTGAATCAGATCCAACCTTTTTAGATATAGAAAAGAAAATATACATTTCCGCATTTTGTGTAAATACTTCTAGGACTGTTTATTTTTCAAAAGATACACACCCAGATATGAAAGTCATAGATGCGTTATGTATGAGTATAGCAATACCGTTTATATTTTCGTCATACAGATACGAAGGGATGGTATACGTAGATGGTGGTACTTTAGAAACATTACCATCAGCGCCATTTCTCGACAAAAAAACAAATAAAGTTTTATGTATTCGTATGAAAATGGAACCAGAATTCATAAAAGATATAACAAGTCCAAAACAGTTTGCAGAAGCATTGATAGCGTCTACATTAAATAATAGACAACAAAATGTATTAAACAATTGCAAAGTTGTTGATATAGATATAGGACAAGTTGATGTTTTCAATTTCAACATGACGTACGAAGAAAAAATGAAATTGTATTTAAAAGGTATGGAAACGTAATATTGTTATAAACTTTTTTTGTTGGTTTATAACAATATGGATGCCTGTGATCCAACGATAAATATAAAAGATCTCAAAACACTTATTAAACAAAATACAGGCGCAGACCTTAAATTATCACGAAGTCAGATTTGTGATGTTTATGCGACTACACAGGATGGTAAATTACCTTTACCACCTCTCATAATAAGTTCAGATAGATCCTTTTTATATGATAGAAAATCACCGCTAACACGATTAGATTTCGAAAAATTGTTTAGTTCGACGACCAAAATTGCATCTATACGCCGAATAGCAAAAAAGGTAGGTGTATCAAGACACTCAGACCCTACTCTAACAAAAAGACAACTAGTCGATATTATAGGTAGACGTCTCAGAGGTTTAAATATTAATGAACCTATCCGACTCCGAACTATACCGAAAAGGAAAACGGAAACTAATTATGGTAATGTTAACTCTAACAGTACATTAAATTATAACAATAATGTTAATGGAAACGTAAATGTAAATAGAAATAGAAATGCGACTAATAACACGGGTGTACGAAATAACAATAATAACAGTAATAATACTCCTAAACAAATTAAGTTTAAACCATCTAAATTAATATTTAAAAAATCGAATTCAAACGATGGACGAGCCGATATATATAGTGCTACAAAAATGGTAAACAGAGGTAGAGAACGACTACCCAGTAATTTATTTAATAAATATTTTAATAGACGTAGTACCAGTAATCGTGTATTATCATCTAATAAATTGGCCGCACGTGATGCAGAAAAAGTTATATTTTATTCAAATAAACCCGAAAATGCCTATAAAAAATTGGTCACGCAAGGTAAAATAAACGAACCATTTAACACGTTTAAAAAAAAATACGACAGTGAAAAAAAGAAATTTTATAAAATTACTAACGCTGAAAAAATCACAACGGGTAAAAAAACACCGTTTAAAGGTTCCAGAATTTCATTATTTGGTAAACAAAAAACAAATACGGAACCTCAAACACCACAAGCGTCGGTAACACAGAGTACTGCAGTTCCTCAAACACCACAAGCGTCGGTAACACAGAGTACTGCAGTTCCTCGAACACCAGTTGCTAGAAACTTGAATGCGAATTTTAAAAGGGAACAGGAAAAGGAATTACAAACATACCTAAACGATAACGAAATTGCAAATCAATCTGTAAGAAACGGGTTCATAAAAATGCTTAATAACGGAACTAATTTATCAAACATAAAAACAAAAATTCGTAACAAAATTAGTAAAAATCTTGAAGAACAGCAGAAAAAGAATAACGCGAATAGAAAAGAACAACAGGAAAAAAACAACGCAATTAAACGTAGAAATGAAGGTAACGCGTTAAAAAATACGTATAACACCTATAATAGTGTATCTATTAACAATAAAAATAAAATCATTTCGAATTACGTAAACGGTAAGAAAAAACAGGTTAGAGCAGGTTTTTTTGGAGGTACAAAAAACGGTAACGGGCCCATGTATGCTTCAATTAATAACGTTAAGAAGGAAATTTCAAATAGAAATGCTAAAAGTAAGGCAAATATTACCGCCAAAGAAACAAAGGAACGTTTAAATACAGAAGCTCAAGAAAGAAAAGAAAAGAAAAAAGCAAATAGAAATGCTAAAAATGAACAACAAAGACTTAACAAAGAAGAAAAAGAAGAAAAGAAAAAAGAAGAAAAAGAAGCTAGAAAAAATCTAGTAGTAACTCTATTAAAACAAAATAGGTTCCAAAATATTAAAACGAATCCAGCCGTTTTGAAAATAGCAGAAAGGTTCATCGATCAAAAACCATTCGCAGCTAAAAACATTGAAGGTGTTGAGTCAAAAATAAAAAAGATAATTACACTGGCATTCGAAGGTGATGAAAGAAAAAGACGCACATCTCTATCACAATATGCAAAGGCACAAGGTTTAAACCTTAATAACAAAAACGTCATTGAACTTATTAAAAATCCAACATCGACAAATAAAAATATTAATGAACTCGTTAAAATGAGAAACCAAGATAAACAAAAACGCGAAGCTGAAGTACAAGATATCAGAAATGATGAGGAAAATGTCATAAACGCTAACGTAAACACAATACTAAAAACGTATGTTAATGGAAAATCGGAATATACAAACATTAATAAGGTTAAGGAGGCTATCGAAAAGGTAAAAACGAATAAGGGTTTAGTCGCGGAACAAAAGGTAAAAAATAAAGAAAAGTTAGAACGTAAAGTTGAAACGTATAAAGGTTCGTACGGTAACACTTTCAATACCGTCTCTAAACCCGTACTTAACGCGTTTAATAAAGGTACCATAAATTATAAAACAGCTGATAAGGAATTGGACAAACTCGTTCAGAAAAAATCCAATGATAACGCTAAGATTGCGGCAAACAAAAATAACGCTACCAACCTCGCTCGTAAACAAACCGGTGCAATTGCTTTAAGAAATACGTATAAAAATAAACTCAACGATCCTACTATTCAAAAAATCATTTCGAACTTCGAAACTCGAAAAACAAAAGGGTTTCTTACTAAAACTATAAAATATAATACCATAAATAATGCTAATGCCGCGATCCAAAAAATACAACAAAATAAGGAAAATAAACAGGCGAAACTAAATAAAAAAGAAAAGAATAAACAAAATAAAAGTAACAAAAAAGAAGCTGAAAAACAAGCTAATGTACAAAAACGTCAAGAGTCTCGTAAAGAGTTTGAACAGTTTCTCAAAAACCAAACTAACCCAAGATTGAGTTATGAAAATATTATGAAAATGCGAAGTATATCTTTACTACACAATCACGTCCACTTAAGAGGTAAAAATGTAAGTGTGGCAAAGGAAGAAGCTAAGAAAATAATTGACGATAAAAAGAAAGAAATACTCAAATCCCCAAATAAAAATTCGTCTAAAAATACAGAAAATATTAACGAAAAAGTTAAACGTATCAATCAAGAAGCAGAAAAAAGAAAACTCGCTAACTTAGAGGAATCTAAGAAAAAACAAGCTAAGGTTCTTGCAAATGCAGCTAAAGCTGAAAAAGAAAAAAGAAATGCTAAGAAAAAACAGGCTAAGGTTCTTGCAAATGCAGCTAAAGCTGAAAAAGAAAAAAGAAATGATAAAAAAAGAGAAAATGCGATATTAGAAGCCGCTAAGAAAAAACAAGCTAAGGTTCTTGCAAATGCAGCTAAAGCTGAAAAGGAAAGAAAAAATAAAGAAGAAGAAAAGTTAAACGGTAATTATAACGAGGCGGAAAATAAAAAGAAACGACAACAAGTTAAGAAACAACTCGCAAATTATATTTCTAAAAAGGTTCCTAATATGCCGAAAGCTAATCGTAAGAAATATATAGATCAAGCAAACCTTAAACAATGGAAAATAGGTGTATTTTCGGGAAGTCAGGGAATGAGTGCAAACCAGGCGTTCGAAAGGATTCGAAAAAATATAAACAAAAACGTGAATATGAAGAAAAAGAAGAACCAAGATGATAAAGAAATAGCGAACCGTGAAAGAAAACGAGTTCAATCAAAATTAATAAACGCAATGAGAAATAATAAACCACCTCCTCCACGAAAAAATAAAAAGGCGAACCTCAAAAAGTTAGTTAACAATACCATGAAAGGTCGCGCGGCTAAAAATGTAAGCAGACTCAAAAAGAATATCAATGAAGGTGTATCTGAAATGGCAGTCAAGACCAGACTCGCACAATTAAATAAACAAACGAAGTACCAACAGAAATAAGTATTTAAAAGAAATAATCTAATCAATAATAAAACATGCACAGAGGTTTATCATCCGTTATGATGAACTACGCGCGTTCTATTAGTGATGAAAAGAAAGCAAAAACTATCGTTAAGGGAAACAAATCGGATGAAATTACGGGGAGTAGTGATGACATGCATAAAAAACTCGTCTATAAATGCGGTTTAAAAAGACGTGAAGTGTGGGATGCAAATTCAAAATCTTGGTATACGAAAGTCTATTACGTGGATGGTTCGGGTTATAATCCAGTTTTGTTTCATAAAGGTAAGCTTGATAAGAACCCATTTATTTAAAAATAATTCTACCATTCTTCCTCCACCGCTTTAAATCTGTCTTTTACATCTTCGTCTCTTATGATAATATCGTAATTAGTTCTGTGTATATTATCTATCATGATTAATCTACCTTCATCCGTATCGTATAATCTTATAGATAAATAATACCTATGCGAACACGGATCTATTATAGCTGATGATAATCTCAAATTCCGGTTTAGTTTACCGATTTTGAGTCTATTTTCTTCCTCTTTTTCGTTATCATATTTAGGATCCGATAAAAAGAATTTCCTTTGATCCTTCAATAGTTTATGTATTTTCGTTCTTTCATTTTCAGCATTCTTCCATGAGTTATCCGAGTTAAAATATTCACGCATATAGGTATCATTAAATGCGTATGGATTTACCTTAACAGTTTGAATTTTATTGTCGGTTTTATCAATGTCCATTGTTAACGTATTACCCATTACACCTATTCCACACCCGTTTACGTTGGTTGCTATGCTCGTAACAGATATATCGATGGGGAAACGCGTTAAATTAAAAAAAAGAACGGTCGTAGGAGTCGTATGTTTCATTTTAGATTTTCGCGTACGTTGTACTATTTTACAATTACTCAGTCTAATTATAGGATTCCAATGTACGCGTTTGGGAATACATAACAATTTATACCGAATACGTGTAGGTGAACGCGAATAATCTTTTAAAAATTCCCTCAATATTCGGGAACAGTTTTCGTATTTCGTATTTTTTTCAACGTACTCTTGTACGCTTATTTTCTGACCTGTTGGAACTTTTATTATTTTTGCGGCAGATACTCCCCTTTTTCTACCACTCATTATTTATTTACTGGACAGATTTTAAAAAAAAGTTAAAGAAAAAAATCATTATTTAATTAAGTATGGACACGTGTTCGGTGTGTTGCGAAAAAATAAATAAAACAACTCGTAAAAAAGTGACGTGTCCTTTTTGTGATTATGAATCGTGTAAAACGTGTACACAGACCTATTTACTATCATCCACAGATAATCCACATTGTATGAACTGTAAACATGAACTAAATAGATCTTTTATCGATTCATTTTGTACAAAAAGGTTTCGAAATGTTGAATATAAAAAACATAGAGAAAATATACTTTTCGAAAAAGAATTAGCAAAAATGCCGGAAACACAACCAAAAGTTGAGCGTATTCTAAGAATGCGTGAAATAAGAACTGAGTATCACGAATTAATGAAATATTTGAAAAATATAAGACTAGAAAAGCGAGACGCAATCATAATGAATTACCCAATAGACGCGTACCAAGATATTGAATTAGAATTAACTAATAAAATAGATAATTTGGTTTATGAAATGAATACTTTACGTTCAGAATACGACGAACCATCCGATGTATCAGAAAGAAGATTTGTTAGAATGTGTCCTTCCGAAGAGTGTAGAGGTTTCATTGAAGAAAATTGGAAATGTGGATTATGTAAACAACAGTTTTGTAAACATTGTAACGAAAAGGTAGAAGAAAATCATATATGTAACCCTAAAACAGTTGAAACAATTACACTAATTAATAAGGATACGAAACCGTGTCCGAAATGTGGAATTATGATACATAAAATTGATGGATGTGCACAAATGTGGTGTACAAGTTGTAACACGGCATTCGATTGGAGAAGTGGTAAAATAGAAACGGGACGAATACATAACCCTCACTTTTTTGAGTTTCAGAAAAGATCGCGTGAGCATGCAGATATACCTTGTGGAGGTAGACCGTCGTTTCTCGAATTAACCGATAACAATGCACCGAATGAATTATTAGACGTAACATTATTACTTAGACAAATTGACAGAGATATAATGTATAAATATGGAAATATATACGACGATAATAATACTCATTTACGAATATCGTACATGTTAAAAAGTATATCTAAAGAAGATTTTAAAATTGAATTACAAAAACGAGATAAATTCAAGGATAAAATACAGGATATACGCGATATATTAGAAATGTTTACAAACACTGTCGGTGATTTTTTACGACAATGGGTTGTAGATAAGACAGATATTTTAGAAAATATATATGAATTAGTCGAATACTCAAATGATATAATACAAGGTATACGAAACAGATATAATTCTTCTACACCCAATTTTATATACTTTCCTAGAACCCTACTAACCTTAGTCAGTGTACAAGTGTAAATAAATTATTAATAAACATGAACCAAGAACGTAACACACTCCCACCACACCCTTCGGTAAAAAAACATT
>ERZ651776.5804-NODE-5804-length-10486-cov-31.415698_pt1 | contig 10486 bp, 16 predicted proteins | sample MGYA00514761_ERZ651776 | MGnify/ENA metagenome assembly ERZ651776 | reverse complement strand
AACAGAGAAAACCAAACCAGCGGAAACAGAGAAACCAAATCACAGGAAGCAGAAAAAAACGAAGCATTGCTAGAGTTCAACAGCCTTAGAGATAAGTTCTCTAAGCACGACATGAATAGCTTGGCACTAGCCAAACCCAAACTTATTGAAACAAGGGTCAACAATGGGACTCGCAAGGTAAAAGAAGCGTTGGTAAAGATTACTGATCCTAACCAGTTTGAACCACAGGAAGAGCCTGTTGAAACACCAGAGATAAAAATAGAGGTTCCAGATGCGAAAGCTGGTATTCGCGGTTAGCTTACTGTTGGTTGGTGGGTGTTCGATGATGCCCAATACCAAACAAGTCGAGGTTAAAACCATAGCGGAGCGCCCGCCTATGTACCATCCACCATTGCCAATGGAAATGCAATTAACTGATGTGCAGTTTGAAGTGCTTACCCCAGAAACTATGACAACCTATCTCGGTTTAATTGACGAAAACAAAGCGCCGCGCAAACCCTACTATGCGTTGACCACTAAACAATACGAAAACTTAGCCATGAACATGGCTGAAATTAAAAGATATACCAAAAACATACTAACTATTGTAAAGTTTTACCGAGACTATGATAAAGGGGAAGACTAATGTTTGAATGGATAACTAATCTTATAGGCATTGTGACTACTGTTGTTTGTGTTGCAAGTTTTATTGCTGCGGTAACGGACACTCCAAAAGACGACGAGCTTTTGGGTAAGTTTTACAAAGCAATTGAGTTGCTTGCTTTAAATGTAGGCAAGGCAAAAATGTTGCCTCCGAATAAAGAATAATGAGCATTTTAGAACTTATATTTATTGGTTTAGTAGGCTATGCAGCGTATGAGTTGTTTAAGAAACCGCCTAAAAAACCTGTAAAAAAAGAAGTTCCTAAAGTAGAGGATGTAGCTAAAGTTAGAAAAAAAGCACCCGCAAAAAAGAAAAAACCCGCATGAAAGAAAACTTAGACACGTCTATCGAAGAAGTTTTAAAACACGAAGGTGGTTATGTTCACGACCCAAAAGACTTAGGTGGTGAAACAAACTTCGGTATAGCAAAAAGATTTTATCCAGATGTAGATATAAAAAATCTTACAGAGGACGAAGCAAAAGAAATTTATAAACAAGACTACTGGATTAAAAACAGAGTAGAAGAACTACCAGAAAATTTAAGACACATCTTTTTTGATATGTGTGTTAATCAAGGTAGAGGAACAGCAGTCAAGATTTTACAACGAGCTTGTGTCGCAAAAGGAGCAGACATAGCAATTGACGGAGGTATGGGTCCAGGTACAATGAGTGCAATCACAACCTACAAACCTTCCAATGAAAGAGTTCGTTGTTATAGATTAAAATTTTACTACGATTTAGTAAATTCAAAACCAGAACAAGAAAGATTTTTGTTCGGGTGGTTTAAACGAGCAATATCAATTTAGGAGAAAGTAAATGGCAAATTTTGGAGACAACCCAGGAAATTCTTCTTTCATTAGTAGAACAAAATCTAATGAGAGAAAGGGTTCATTTCAAGTAGTTAGAACGGTGAGCGGTGAAGTCTTTGAACCAACAGGTTCAAATGCTAATACAGCATTTATAGTAACTGGTCACGGGTATTCATTAGTTGGAGCAGACGGTGGAACACTTAACGAAAGTAGTGGATTAGCAAGTGGTAGTATTTACAACATAGGACTATCATCAGTTAGTGCATCGTCGTTCGGTACAGTAACCTTGTTAAGATAATGAGTAAGGTATCACAAGTAATAAGAGAAGCAATCACAGAATTGATTGACGAAAGTCGTTGCATTTTTTGTGGAGATATCACTAACGAAGACCTAAGACAATGGTTTAAGAAAGGTGGTTCAGGTGGAACTACTGGTGGCGGTTGGGACAGATATGGTTCTGACGGCCAAAAGTTAGGTAAATGTGGTGATGGAAAAGAGGGTGGTGCTTATGCCGCTTGTTTAAGTGCAGAAAAAGCAAAGAAACTCGGACCAAAAGGTAGAGCTTCATTTGTTCGTAGAAAACGAAGAGACCAAAAGAAAGGTGGAGATGCCAAGAAAGGTAAACAACGAAGTAAAGGTAAGAAACCAGTAATGAGTAAGACAGGTGCATAATGGCAGATTTAACATTACCAAGAGGTGAAATAAAAGTCCTACAAGCAGAGGATAAAGACTATAAAAGAGGTTTACTCGTAAGACTTTTAAAAAATGGTGGGTATGATATGGCATATTGGTTTAACAAACCAGATAAAGCATATCCAGTAGAAGTATTGGTAGACGGGAAAAGTATCAAGAAAGATGCGAAAGTCATTGAAATGAAATTTCATCCAAAAGATTATTACGATAAACAAAAAAATGAAATGTTGAACCAACCAAATTATATTAGAAATGTAGCACCAGTCCCTGCTAATCAAGAAGACGGGGAACATAAATATTATAATCCAGATGTTAAAGAAGATTGGTCAGACAAGTATAAGAAAAGTATTGATTGTAACAACCCAAAAGGGTTTAGTCAAAAAGCACATTGTACTGGACGAAAAAAGAAGGAGAATATGATGAACTTAAAGTCATTAGTAAAAGAAACAGTGAAAGAAGTTGTAGCAGAAAGAAAATTAAATATGTTCTTAGAAAAGAATGTTCCAACAAATCCATCAAAGTGGTCTTATTATAAATCACAGGCAAAGAAAAAGTTTGATGTATATCCAAGTGCTTATGCAAATGCTTGGGCAGCAAAACAATATAAAGCAGCAGGTGGTAGTTGGAAAAAGGGTAAGTAATGAAAAGTCTAAAACAATTATTATCTAAAGTAAAAAGTGGTAAGATGGATAAGAAGACCGCTAAAGACTTGGAAAAGTTGGTAACAAGAGGTGATGGTTTTGTAGTGATTACAAAATCAAAGAAAAACGGATACAATCGTTTTCACGCTAATCAAGTAGATGATAGAGGACTTGATGTTGTTCCACATATGAGAGATTTCAAATCAAAGAAAGGTGTATATAAACCAGAACACGCAATGACAGATATTAATTGGAAAGATGTTAAAGATATTTATATGGAGAATACTATGAACGAAGCAAGAGGAACTTGTTGGGTAGGATACAAACAAGTCGGTATGAAAGACAAGGGTGGACGAAAAGTTCCTAATTGTGTAAAAGAAACTACTGAAATATTCTACGAAGAAAATGGACAATCACACGGATACACATTAGAATATCTGAGATTGCCAGAAGATATCAATGAAGCAGAATATCAAGGAAGAAAAGTAAAACTTGGTAAACCAATGCAAGGCGATGTCAAAAAATTTAAAGTTTATGTAAAGAATCCAGCAGGTAATGTTGTTAAAGTAAACTTTGGACACGGTGGAACATCAGCAAAAGGTAAAACAATGAGAATTAGAAAATCTAATCCTGACGCTCGTAAGAATTTCAGAGCAAGACACAATTGTGATACACCAGGCCCAAGACATAAAGCAAGATATTGGTCTTGTAGGAAGTGGTAGTGGATAAATTAACCAAATGGTTAACTAAACCTCTTTTGGATGAGGGTGTGGATTTACCCATAGAGATTGGTGATACAGTCAAGATGGGAAAATTTAAAAACAAAAGGGTAGTCGTTAAGAAAATAAATTGGAATGAAAAGGGTGATTTATTGATTAATGGAAGACCTGCACTAAAATTCAGAATAACTAAACAAGAACCTCAAGAGAATATTCAAGAGGGAAAGATTAGTTTAAATGTTCCAAATGATATAAAAAAAATTCACAAACTATTCCGAAAAAACAAAAAACAATTATACATTGTAGGTGGAGCAGTTCGTGATGCAATACTTGGTAAGAAACCAAAAGACTTTGATTTAGCAACAGATGCAAAACCAGATGAGGTATTGAAGATTGCAAAGAAAGGTGGAATGAAAACCTATGAAGTTGGTAAACAATTTGGTGTTGTGGTTGTAGGTGGGCATGAGATTGCTACATTCAGAAAAGATATAGGTAAAGGTAGAAGACCTAAAGCAGTTGATTTCTCTGATATACAAGGTGATGTAAAGAGAAGAGATTTAACTATCAACGCTATGTTCTATGATATAGAGAGAAGTGAAGTAGTTGATTTAACAGGTGGATTAGAAGATTTAAAAAATAAAATTATAAGAACAGTCGGTAAAGCAAAAGAAAGATTTGATGAAGACCCATTGAGAAAATTAAGAGCATTAAGATTTCAAGCAGTTGTTGGTGGTAAGATGGATAAAGATACTGCAAAGGCATTGATGATTAATCCAAGTTTAAAGGGTGTAAGTTTTGAAAGAGTAAGAGAAGAGTTTATAAAGGCGATTGAAAAGGGCAAATCATCACAGAAATTTATGGGTGAACTTGATAAGTTTGGATTTACAAAACAAATGTTCCCACAAGTAAATATAAGTAAACCTTACCCAAATGTCAAGGATTATATTTTATTTCTTGCAACTATTTTAAGAAAAAATAATGTAGGTAAATTACCTAAGATTTTAAATAAATTAAAGTATAGTGGAGAAGAGGTAAACAATATTACTTTCTTAGTATACTTAAATGATTTTTCTTAGTACTTTTCTCTTTTATCAAAACACACCATTTATCCTCAAATATATCCTGCCTTCCATGCTCTGGTCCACTTACTTCAGATCCTGCTATTGGGTGACTTTGTGTCCAGGAAATATCTTTTCTTAAAAATTTTTTAATAATCTTTGAAGACTCTATTTTTGAAGAACCTATATCAGTTATAATAGTTTTGGATAATAAGCATTTGTTCATTCTAAGAATAAGATTCTTATATTCATTCATTGGTGTACATAAAATAATCAAATCTGCTTTTACAACTCCATCCTCTAATTTTTTTATAATTATTCCTGGTAGTTTTAATTTTTTTATTTTTGTAATATTAGATTTTGATTTCTCATAAATATAAATCTTGTCAGCCATCTTCTTTTTTTGAATTCTTCTCAACAAAGATGATCCCAATAAACCACATCCAATAATTAAAATATTTTTCATATTAATTTAATATTTTTTTCACAGCATTCATAAATGCTAAATTTTCATTTTTAGATCCAATAGTTAATCTTAATTTATTTTTAATGTGATAACCATCTTCTGTAGATCTTACAATAATTCCTTTTTTTTTTAATCTCTCATAAAAATACTTAGCTGTATATTTGCATTTTTCAAAATCTAAAAATAGGAAATTTGCAGAAATTGCATTAGAAAAAATATTATGTTGCTCAAGATAAGATTTTATCTTCTTAGCATAATACAAATTATGTTTTATTGACCGTTCTATAAATTTTTTATCTCTAAGCGACTCTGTTGCTGCTAATTGCCCAAGGTGACCAACATTAAATGGAGGTTTTATAACATTTAGTGCAGTTATTATTTTTTTAGATCCATATCCCCATCCAACTCTTAAAGAAGCTAGTCCAAATATTTTAGAAAATGTTCTTAGCACAAAAACATTATCTTTATTTTTAAACAAATCTAATCCTGATTTATAATCTTTGTTTTTCATATATTCAGCATAAGCATCATCTACCACTAGTAAAATATTTTTATTTAATTTTTTTCTAAGATCTAATATTTCATTTTTTGTTAAATAAGTTCCTGTTGGATTATTTGGATTGGCAATAAAAACAATTTTTGTATTTTTGCTTATCTTTTTAAGAATTTCATTACTTGAAATTTTAAAATTAACTTCTTTTGCAAACACAACCTTAGCACCAACAATATTTGCATAAATTCTGTACATCAGAAAACTATATTGTGGAACTACAACTTCATCTTTAGGCTTTAAAAATAATTGACATATCATTTGAATAACCTCATCCGAACCTGCTCCACATATGATTTTATCACGATTACAATCAAATTTTTTTGATATTTCTGCTCTTAAATTTTGAGATTTGCCGTCAGGATATCTCTCTAAATTAAATTTTTTATTGGATAATATCTTGGTTGCTTTAGGACTCATTCCTAAAGCTGATTCATTAGCTGATAATTTAATAATTTTTTTTAGTTTTTTAATCTTAGATTTACCAGGTTTATAAGCCTCGATATTAAATTTTTTAAATTTTGGTGTAGTCATATTTTTAATTTATGGGTTCTTTATAGATAAAATTAAAAATTTTTACATAGAATAAGACAATTTTTAAAATAATTGACATAATAAATAACTTCTTGTACAAAATTTATGCGCTGATTTAACTGAATTGCGAGCGCTTAAAAAAAACCGCTAAAATTGTTTTTTTCTCTCAATTCAATTAATGACTTTTATTATGAATACAGAGATAAATTTAAAAACTCTAATAGTTAAAAAACCACTAAAACTAGATTGTGGAAAAACAATTAATAATTTTCCAATTGCCTATGAAACTTATGGGTCATTAAATGAAAACAAAGATAATGCTATTTTAATCTTTCATGCGCTAACGGGTGATCAATTTGTAACTGGTCTAAATCCAATTACAAATAAAGATGGTTGGTGGTCCTATGCGGTAGGTCCAGATAAAGCAATTGATACTAATAAGTATTTTGTAATTTGTTCAAATGTAATTGGTGGATGTATGGGTTCATTTGGACCAAGTCATAAAGATCCTAATACACAAAAAATTTTAGGTACTAATTTTCCAGTAATCACTATCAATGATATGGTCAATGCACAGAATAATTTACTTGATCACTTTGGAATAGAAAAACTTTTTTCTATTGTTGGTGGATCCATGGGTGGCATGCAAGTTCTTCAATTTATTAGTAATTTTCCAGATAAAGCTAAAACTGTAATTCCTATTGCATGCACCTCTAGTCATTCAGCTCAAAATATTGCATTCAATGAACTTGGTAGACAAGCAATTACTGCAGACAATAATTGGAACGAGGGAGACTACAATACTAAAGATACTGTTCCAAATAGAGGTTTGGCTGTTGCAAGAATGGCTGCCCATATAACATATCTTTCAAAAAAAGGTCTTCAGGAAAAATTTGGAAGAAAACTACAAGAGAGAGAGGATATTAAATTTAGTTTTGATGCAGATTTTCAAATTGAAAGCTATCTTAGATATCAAGGATCAGTTTTTGTAGATAGATTTGATGCTAACAGCTACCTTTATATTACTAGAGCTATGGATTACTTTGATTTAGGAAAGCAATTTAAAGGAAATTTATCAGATGCTTTTAAAGAAACTGAAGCTAAATTTTTTATAATATCTTTCACTTCAGATTGGCTTTACCCAACTCAGGAAAATAAAGATATCGTAATTGCTTTAAACGCTATTGGTGCTGATGTAGGTTTTGTTGAAATTGAGTCAGACAAAGGACATGACTCATTTTTACTTGATGTTCCAGATTTCTTAAATTCACTTAAAAATTTTTTAGATAAATCTTATGCAGAAAATTAACTATGAAAAATGAATTTAAAGTAATTGCTGATTTAATTGAAAAAGATAAAAGAGTTTTAGATGTTGGGTGCGCAGATGGCACCTTAATGAAGTTTTTGAAAGATAACAAAAATATTAATATTAGAGGTTTAGAAATTTCAAAAGACAAAGTTCAAAAATGTATAGCAAAAGGTTTGACTGTTATCGAAGGAAATGCTGAGAAAGATTTAAGTCAATTTCCTGACAAATCTTTCGATTATGTTGTTTTGAGTCAAACACTCCAAGCATTTTTAAATCCTGAGCTAGTAATTAATGAATTATTAAGAGTTGGAAATAAAGCAATAGTTACAATTCCTAATTTTGGTTACTGGAAAATTAGACTTCATTTATTAACCAAAGGTACAATGCCTATAACTAAAACGTTACCAGATGAATGGTATAATACTCCTAATCTACACATGTGTACAATTAAAGATTTTGTTCATTTTGTAAAATCTAGAAATTTTAGAATTTTTAAATCACTTGCACTAAATAATGAAGATGTTTCACTAATTAACAATTCTAATTTAGGAATTAAAAACTTATTCGCTGATCTGGGGATTTTTTTAATTGAAAAATAATATGAGAATCGAAATAATTCCATGCTTACAAGATAATTATAGTTATTTGATAGTTGATGAAATTAATAATAATGCATGTGTTGTTGATCCTAGTGAAGCAGAACCAATTATAAAATTTATAGAAAAAAATAATATTAATTTAAAATATATTCTAAATACACATCACCATTTTGATCATATTGGAGGCAATATAGATTTAAAGAAAAAATATAATTCTATTGTAGTTGGCTATAAGGATGATGCTAATAGAATTCCAGAGATTGATATTTTGGTAGAAGACAATCAACTATGGAAAGCTGAGAATTTTGAAGCAAAAATTATGCATATTCCCGGACATACTACTGGCCATATTAGTTTTTATTTTTTTAAGGAGAAATTAATCTTTACTGGAGACACATTGTTTTCACTTGGTTGTGGTAAAATTTTTGAGGGCACTTATGAAGAAATGTTTACTTCTTTAAATAAAATAAAAAGTCTACCAGAAGATACTAAGATTTATTGTGGGCACGAATATACACTTCAGAATTCTAAATTTTGTATTAAACATGATCCAGCAAATTTAGATCTTCAAAAGAAGATAATAGATATAAAAAAAAAACTTGTAAATAATACCCCTTCAATTCCATCTACTCTAAAAGATGAGATAGAATGCAATATATTTTTAAGAGCAAATAACATCGAATCTTTTTCAAAATTGAGAGATTTAAAGGATAATTTCTAGTTAATTCGACTTGACTAAAACCTTGCTACAACTATATTGCGGTAACTTAAATTTAAATTCATACTATGTCATACGCAGTAATAAAAACAGGTGGAAAACAGTATAAAGTTAAAGCTGGTGAAATCCTAAAAATTGAAAAATTACCAGATTCAAAACCTGAGTCTAAAATAGAATTTAACGAAATACTTGCATACGGTGATGATAAATCTATAGAAATAGGCTCTCCATATGTCGATGGTGCAAAAGTAGAAGCTGATTTAATTAAAAATGGCAAAGATAGAACAATTTTAATCTTCAAAAAAAGAAGAAGACACAATTCAAGAAGAAAAAATGGTCATAGACAAGAACATACAATGATTAGAATTAATAAAATTTTTTCTAAAGATGGTAAAGTTTTAGCAGAAGCAGAAAAAATGGCTAAACCAACTAAAAAAGTTGAGACCGAAGTTAAAGTAAAAACAGAAGTAGCAAGCAAATAAATTAGGTAAGTTATGGCAACAAAAAAAGCAGGTGGATCATCGAGAAACGGACGAGATAGTGCTGGGCGAAGACTTGGTGTTAAAAAATACGGTGGTGAAACAGTAATACCTGGAAATATAATTGTAAGACAAAGAGGAACTAAAATTTTTCCTGGAGAAAATGTAGGAATGGGCAAAGATCATTCAATTTTCTCAGTTGTTAAGGGTAAAGTTGTGTTCAAAAAATCTAAAGCAGATAGAACTTTCGTTTCAGTAAAACCCAATTAATAGTACAACTTAAATAGATGTTGTATTATGAAATTCCTAGATCAAGTTAAAATTTATATTAAGGCTGGCAATGGTGGAGATGGATCACCAAGTTTCAGAAGAGAAAAGTACGTTGAGTACGGAGGTCCAGATGGTGGTGATGGCGGAAAAGGTGGATCTATAGTTTTAAGAGCAGAAGAAAATCTTAACACACTAATTGATTACAGGTATCAACAACACCATAAAGCTCAACGAGGAGAAAATGGAGCAGGACAAAATCGTACAGGTAAAAGTGGTGATGATTTAATTTTAAAAGTTCCTCTTGGCACACAAGTTTTTGAAGAAGATAATAAAACTCTAATATTTGATTTTAATAAAAAAGGAGAAGAATTTGTTGCAGGGATTGGTGGAAAAGGTGGGCTTGGAAATACTAGATTCAAAAGTTCAACTAATAGAGCACCTAGAAAATTTACCAAAGGAGCAACTGGTGAAGAATTTACAATATGGCTTCAATTAAAAACTATTGCTGACATTGGAATAATTGGATTACCCAATGCGGGAAAATCAAGTTTGTTAGCAGCAATAACAAATGCAAATCCAAAAATCGCAAATTATAGATTTACTACTCTCAATCCTAATCTGGGGGTTGCTTCTTACGATGATAAAGAAATAACAATTGCTGATATTCCTGGTCTTGTAGAGGGTGCCCATGAAGGTGTGGGTCTTGGAATTCAATTTTTAAAACATATTGAAAGATGTAAATCATTATTACATTTAATAGATATTACAAATTTGGATCTAAATGACTCATACGAACAAGTTAAAAATGAATTAAAAAATTATAGCTTAAAATTACTTGAAAAAAAGGAACTAGTCGTACTTAACAAAATAGACTTGGTAGATGAGAGTACTGTTAAGGAGGTAATTAATCATTTTTCTAAAGATAAAAATTGTGAAATAATGACTATGACAACTTTAGAAAAAGATTCTATATCTAAGATTAAAGCAAAACTATTGTCAT